>Ga0114939_10000058_pt1 | contig 90692 bp, 92 predicted proteins | sample AshMeaCrysSpring_FD_87196 | JGI IMG/M metagenome (GOLD analysis project Ga0114939, IMG submission 87196) | Groundwater microbial communities from Big Spring, Nevada to study Microbial Dark Matter (Phase II) - Ash Meadows Crystal Spring | ecosystem: Environmental > Aquatic > Deep subsurface >...
CGCAGGGCGCGCCGGGTGCAGAGTTTCTATGGCATTTCGCGCCGCCTGGCAATCTACGACGCCTGGATTGACTGGATCATGTTCAACGGCGTCTCCACTACGGGAGGTGCCGCATGATCACCGTCAACCGTCTTCGCCTGCGCCTGCGCCAGGCTGTGCATGAGTGGCAGGCACGCCGGCTCCTGGCCAGCGCCAACCGCATGCTGGCGCGCGCTCGTCGCCCAGCCAACCCCGGCTATGACGAGCTGCGCCACCCGGTGTTCCTGTTGGTCATGACCTTGGCCGCCCTGGTGCTGGTGTTCGACGTGTCCGACAGCTGGCACCGCATCGACGCGGTAGTTGCCATGCTGGCATCGATCGCGTCCACCTTGCGGATGGGAGCCTGAGATGGGCACACGCGGCCGCACCTCCATCCTGCGCGAGGCCATGAAAAGCCTGCTGCTGCAGCACCAGGACAAAGGCATCGAGTTCTGCCTGATAGAGCAGCGCTTCGGCGCTGTTGATCGTCGGCGCCTGTGCAAGTTGCTGGACAACCTGCGCCTGTGCGGCGAGGCCCACTGCGTGCGCTCCACGCCGGGCAACACGGCAACCTGGTTTCCCGGCAGTGCAGACCCTGATCATGAGCAGCCAACGTTGAGCCCCGCCGACTGGCGCCGCATCCAGCTAGCCCGCCAGGCTGATCGCGCCGCCCCCATCGTCTTCTACTGCTCCCAGCTTCGGGGCGGGCGCTGTGCATCCGTCTGGGAATACGCCCGCCACCACCAGGAGCAGCGCACATGATGCAGATCACATCCGCCCAGGTGCTCACCGAGCTGAGCCACCACATCGGCCAGGCCAACGGCATCCACGTGCGCGACCTGGTGGCCCGCATTACCGGCCAGCTCGTCACCAGCGAGCCGCAGGAGCGCAAGGTGCGCCAGATCATCACCGACCTGCGCATGGACGGCGCCCACATCTGCGGCCACCCCAGCAGCGGCTACTACATGGCCGAGACGCCCGAAGAGCTGGAGCACACCCTGCAGTTCCTGCGCAGCCGCGCCATCAGCAGCCTCACTCTGGAGAGCCGCATGCGCCGCATCTCCATGCCGGATCTGCTGGGCCAGCTAAACCTGAAAACTTGATTTTCAAACGATTTATCTGAGGAGCCCCCTATATGACCCCACTTGACCAGATTACCCGGCGCGCAGAGGTGTACGCCAGCTGCCGCACCCTGCTGCAGCAGCGCGTGGCCGCGCTCACAGACGGCATGGCCGCGCTGCGCCGCGAGCACATGCCCAGCATCAAGCAGGCCCTGGCAAAGGCAGCTGACGCAGAGGCCGCGCTGCGCGAGCTGATTGTGGCCAACCCTGACCTGTTTGCCAAACCCCGCACCCGCACTTATGCCGGCGTGAAGGTGGGCTACGCCAAGGGCAAGGGCACCATCAGCTTTGAAGATGCAGACGCCGTGGTGGCGCGCATCAAGAAGCACCTGCCCGACCAGGCAGACGTGCTCATCAAGCTCAAAGAGACGCCGGTGAAAGACGCCCTGGCGCAGCCGAGCGCCGCAGAGCTGAAGAAGCTGGGCGTAACGGTAAGTGAGGCCGGTGACCAGGTGGTGGTAAAGCCCGTGGACAGCGAGGTCGACAAGATGGTCGACGCGCTGATGAAGGAAGCGGGGGAAGAGGCATGAGCAGCATCGCCGCCACGAAGGCAGCCATCAACTACCAATCTGGCAACCAGCGCCCGGCTTGCAAGAACTGCGCGCAGTGCGAAGAGGTGCGTGAAGACCGTATGCCACCCTTCAATACCGCCACCTGGCAGTGCAAGCGCTTCGGCTTCAAGACCACCGCAATGGCGATCTGCCAGCACCACCAGCGCCAGACCACCAGGAGCGAGGCATGAAGAGCTTTGAGCAATTGGCCCGCAGCGCTTATGAGGCCCACGCCAAGGAGCTGCAGCGCCGCATTGGCGTGAGCGCCCCGGCGTGGGACAAGGTGCCTGCCAGTGACCGCGCGTGCTGGGAAGCAGCCGCCCGGCAGCTGTGGGCAGAGTTCTCTGCACTGCGCTGAAGTGTTCTCCCTTGATCTGTTCGAAGAGCACAGATCTTTCCCCTGGCCCGCGTGCCAGGGGGTTTTTTAAATCAACTATCGGAGATTTTCATGAACGCATCTAACCCACACCTCATCATCCCTTCCCTGGGCGTTTTTCTGCCTGAGCATGGCGGCTTCTTCCACGGCTTCTTGCTGATCGACGGCAAGCTGTATGGCGAAGTCACCGGCCCTGCGGCCGATTGTTTTGCCAAAGGTCTCGTCTGGCTGCCGGACTACAAGGATGTACCTGGCACCATCAGCGAATCTGACGGCTTGGCAAATACCCTGGCGATGGCCGAAGCCGGCAGTCCCCTGGGACAAGCCGCCCTGGCCTGCCGCAGCGGCGGCTTTGATGACTGGTACATCCCCGCCCGCGTGGGCGCACTGCTGCAATACGGCAACCTCAAGCCCCTGCTCGATGCGGCCGAAGCCTTCAACACCGACTACTGGCACTGGACCAGCACGCAGTACTCGCGCAACACCGCCTGGCTCCAGGACTTCGGCTACGGCTACCCCAACGACAACGGCAAGTCCTGGTCTGGCGGTGCCGCGCGTTTCGTCCGCAGATTCCCCTTGATTCCTTAAGCCCTTGAATCCTTTATCCCGGCGCGCAGCGCCGGTCCAATTTTTTTCCACAGGAGTAAACATGAGCACTGAAACCATCGAGAGCCCCACCATCCAGCAAAGCGGCATCAAGCTGCCGCCGCTCGGCACCCTGCTGCCGCACTTGGGCGGTGCATTCTGGGCGCTGCAGCGCGCCAAGCCCGGCTCTGGCCAGGTGGACTACGCCATCATCGTGCCGCCCGGCCCTGAGTTCGAGCTGCGCAAGGTGGCCTGGGGTAGCTGCGGCAAAGAAGAGCCCGGCGCTGCCTGCCAGTGGGACGGATTGGCCAACACCCGGGCGCTGCTGGCCAACGCTGACGAGCACCCCGTGGTGGCCCCATTGGTGCAGGGCATCGGCGGCCTGACCGACCTGTACATCCCCTCGCTGCGCGAGATGCACAACCTGGCGGCCAACGGCTGCGACGCCTTTGACCCCGATCTCTGGTACTGGACCAGTACGCAGTACTCGCGCAACGGCGCCTGGCTCCAGAACTTCACCGGCGGCAGCACCACCAGCGACGTCAAGGCCTGGTCTGGCGGTGCCGCGCGTTTCGTCCGCAGATGCTCCCTTGAACTCTTGATCCCTTGAACCCTTTACCCGGCGCGCAGCGCCGGGTCGCCGCACTTTGCACCCACATGGCCCACTACTCCACGCTCAACATCTACAAGCCGGCGTATGACCTGCTGCGCCTGACGGCGCAATGCAAGAAGAACATGCGTAAAGACTTCAAGCACACCACGGGTAGTGACGTGCACGCCCTGGGGGTGGAAGTGGTGCTGCAGATCGCCGAGGCCAACGAAGCCACGGGTCAGGCGCGTGTAGCCGCTCTGCGGGTGATGCACAAGTACCTGGACAGGCTCAAGCTGCTGCTGCGCTTCTGCAACGACGAGCGCCTCGTCAGCGCCGGGCAGTGGGCGCAGGCCATCAAGCTCATGGAGGCTGTGGGTGCGCAGGGCGGCGGGTGGATCAAGCTCACCGAAAAAACGTCAGCAGCATGAAAGCCAAGGTTCTCATGCCCGAACGTCAATTGAATCTGGACTTGCCCCTGGCTTACGAGGCCACGGACATGCGCACCACGGATACCGCTGCCCTAGGGCTGGTTTGGTCCGGCGCAGTTTCCCCGTCGATCGGCACCAGCCTTCGGCAGGGCGATGTGAAAAGCAAGCACCGACGCAGTACTCGCGCAACAACGCCTGGAACCAGAACTTCAACAACGGCAACACCAACAACAACGACAAGTCCTGGTCTGGCGGTGCCGCGCGTTTCGTCCGCAGATTCAACCGCACCGTGTTCATTCGAGGCCCTGGTGCAGGCCTATCTAGATTGCCGCGCCAACAAGCGCAATACCGCCAGCGCACTGCAGTTTGAGCAGGCGCTGGAGGCCAACCTCTGGTCGCTGTACCAGCGCCTGTGCGACGGCTCCTATCAACCCGGGCGCAGCATCTGTTTTGTGGTCACCCGGCCCAGGCCGCGCGAGGTGTGGGCCGCTCAGTTTTCTGATCGCATCGTGCACCATCTTCTATACAACCACATCGCACCTCGCTTCCACGCCGGCTTCGTGGCCACCAGCTGCGCCTGCATCCCCGGCCGCGGAACGCTGTACGCAGCCCGGCAGCTTAAGCACAGCGTGCGCTCCATCACCCAGAACTGGAGCCGCCCGGCGCACTACCTCAAGATGGATCTGGCCAACTTCTTCGTAGGCATCAGCAAGCCGGTCCTACTGGCCCAGCTGGCAAAACGTGTGCATGAATCGTGGTGGTTCGATCTGGCTCGTACCATCCTCTTCCATGACCCGCGTGCCGACGTCGAGCTGCGTGGCAGCCCGGCCAAGCTGGACCTGGTGCCGCCCCACAAAAGCCTGTTCAACGCGCCGGCGGACAAAGGCCTTCCCATCGGGAACCTGAGCAGCCAATTCTTCGCCAACGTCCACCTGGATGCGCTCGACCAGCACATCAAGCACCAGCTGCGCGCCCGGCACTACGTTCGCTACGTGGACGACTTCATCCTGCTGCACGAGTCGCCCCAGTGGCTCAACCATGCGCGCCTGGATATCCAGGCCTGGCTACCAGATAACCTGGGCGCTCATGTCAACCCACGCAAGACCATCTTGCAGCCAGTAGCGCGCGGCATCGACTTCGTGGGTCACGTAATCAATCCTTACAGCCACACTACCCGCCGAACCACGCTGCGCGGTGCGCTTCACCGCCTGGAGACCATGCCGGCGGATGAGGTCCTTGCCGCAGGCAACAGCTACCTCGGCCTGGTAGGCCAGGCTGAACACTCTCACACTGACAAGGCGCGTATCGCCAGGGCGCTGCTCAAGAGGGGGCATGCGGTGGATGGCGATCTCAGCAAGGCGTTCCGCAAGCAATTTTCATTTGACCTGGTAAAGCCATGAGCAAGCTCGCCCGAGACCACCGCAACACCGACCTGGCCAAGATACACCTGGCCAAAAAATCCCTCGCAATGAGCGACGAAGACTACCGCGCCATGCTTTGGGCCAAGGGCCGCGTGCATAGCGCCGCCGATCTTGATCACACCGGCCGCCAGCGTGTTCTGGATCACCTCAAGGCCTGCGGTTTCAAGCCGGCTGCAGCCAAGACAGCCAAGCGCCCAGCACGCCCCACGCCTGCCCCAGAGAAGCTCAAGCTCGTGCGCCGCATTCGCGCCCAGCTCATCAGCCTGGATCACCTTCCAGACACCTACGCCGATGGCATTGCACACCAGATGTTTGGCCTGCAGTTCTATGAATGGGGAACGCCTGATCAGCTGCACGCCATCACTGCCGCGCTGGCCGTCGAGCAACGCAAGAAGGGAGCGCCGCAGCAATGAAACCGAGCGATCTGGTCGACCACGCGCAGGTTCAATACAGCCTTTTCGACGCCACCGTCCCGCTGCGCAGCGAGAGTGCGCGTGAAGAGCTTCCTGCCACGGCCCGTGAGCTGGTGGAGGTGATCGGCATTGACGCCACCATCGACCTGGTCAAGATGTTCGGCGGCGACGATCTGAAGATCCCCGAGGTGGTCAACGGCACCTCGCGCATGTGGGAGATCCTGGTCGAGACGGTCGGCCCAGCTGCTGCAGAGAAACTGGTGCGCCGCTACGCCGGCACGCCCATCTACATCCCCACCTGCCGCATCGCCTTGATATCACACCGAGACCGCTCTATCATCGAGCGGTTCGACGCCGGTGAGGATTTCGACAAGCTGCGCCGCGAGCACAAGATCACCCGCCGCCACCTGTACCGCATCCTCAAGAAGCCGACTTGATCCTGTCGTTCATCGAGCCCCACTCAAAAGCCCCTGGAAAGGGGCTTTTTTGATGCCATAAACGTCCGAGTTACCGTCCGACTTCTGCTGAAAATGTAAGCAAAAAGCGTCCGAGTTCGAGAAATCGGGTGCAACACCCGATCTTCTGAAAATCCTTTTCACATCAACAACTTATGAAACTCGGACGCTCGATCAGGAAGTCGGACGGTAGCGTCCGAGTTCTACGCCCGGACCAGTTTCCGACCCAGTTGCCCCAACTCGTCCAAACAGCCAGAAAACCCAATGCCGGCGCGGATTTACGTTCGCCACGTCCTGGAAGAGCCCACGGCCACCAGGCCGCTCCATCGGCACGCTGCAGGCCCATCCCATGCGTCCGTGATAGATGCCCTCCCCAGCGGCCCAAAATGGCCTCAATGCCCCATTTTCAGAGGGCGCGGCCCATTTCTTCCCGCTCAGCCCCGCATCTTCCCGCCTGTTCAGTATCATGCGTCCGGTCACACGAACCTTACAGCAGCCCCGCATACAGCCGGGGCGCACCATGAAAAACGGGCCACCTGATCACAAGTGGCCCGCTTGGCATGTCTGGCGGAGAGGGAGGGATTCGAACCCTCGGTAGGGTCGCCCCTACGCCTGATTTCGAGTCAGGTACATTCGACCACTCTGCCACCTCTCCGGGGTGTCTCGAAAGACCGCTATTGTAGCAGCGTCGCCGCGCTCAGGCGGCGTCGCGCAACTGCTGCAGGGCGGCAGCCACGTCGGCCAAGCTGGCGCCGTCGGCAGCGGCCAGTTGCAGCCGGGCCAGTGCATCGGCTTCCTGCTGCAGCGTGCGGATGGCCTGGCCGGCGTCCTTGGGTGATGCATAACCGGCGCTTTGCAACAGCAGCTTGCCCTGGGCATCCACGAACTTGAAATAGAACTGGCCATCGCTCTCGCGGTACTGCTTGAAGCTGGGCAGGGCGGCCTTGTCCTTCTTCTCCTTCTTGCCCGCGTCCTGGCTGCGCAGGTCGCGCAGGCCGACAGCATGGCGCAGCTTGACGGTGAACGGCGTGGCAATCTTGCGCGCCTTGGCCGCGCCGGCGCGCAGGATGTCTTCCAGTTGTTCGGGGTGGCGCATCAGCGCCTCGTACTTCTCGCGCATGGGCGCGATTTCATGGTCGATGCGCTCGAACAGCACCTGCTTGGCATCGGCCCAGGCAATGCCGTCGGCATAGGCCTGGCGCAAGGCGGCGGTTTCCGTCGGGCTGGCGAAGGCCTGGTAGATCTGGAACAAGGCCGAGCCTTCGGTGTCCTTGGGCTCACCTGGCGCGCGCGAATCGGTCTTGATGCCGGCAATCAGCTTCTTCAGTTGTTCGCGCGGCGCGAAGAGGGGAATGGTGTTGTCGTAGCTCTTGCTCATCTTGCGCCCGTCGAGGCCGGGCAGGGTGGCCACGCTTTCCTCGATCTGCGCCTCGGGCAGCACGAAATGTTCGCCGTAGCGGTGGTTGAAGCTGGCCGCCATGTCGCGTGCCATCTCGATGTGCTGGATCTGGTCGCGTCCCACCGGCACGCGGTGCGCGTTGAACATCAGGATGTCGGCCGCCATCAGCACCGGGTACATGAAGAGGCCGGCGGTGACGTCGGCGTCCGGGTCCACCTGGGCCAGCGTGTTCTTGTCCACCGCCGCCTTGTAGGCGTGGGCGCGGTTGAGCAGGCCCTTGCCGCAGACGCAGGTGAGGAACCAGGTCAGTTCCGGAATCTCCGGGATATCCGACTGGCGGTAGAAGGTCACGCGTTCCGGATCCAGGCCGCAGGCGATCCAGCTGGCGGCAATCTCCAGCGTGCTGCGCTGGATGCGCGCCGGCTCGTCGATCTTGATCAGGGCGTGGTAGTCGGCCAGGAAGTAGAAGCTTTCCACACTGGCGGCCAGGCTGGCCTGGATGGCCGGGCGGATGGCGCCGACGTAGTTGCCCAGGTGGGGCGTGCCCGAGGTGGTGATGCCGGTGAGGACGCGGATGGGTTGCATGTCGCGAAGAGAGGTACGTTAACGAAGCAGGAGGGACAGCGGGGTGAGCAGCAGGTCGAGCAGGTCGTAGGTCAGGCCCATGAGCGGGCGCATCCACAGGTTGCTGACGATGCCGGTGATGACCAGCGCCATGACGATGAAGAAGCCCCAGGGCTCCACGCGTGCCAGCAGCGCGGCCGGGCGCAGCGGCAGCAGGCCGACCAGGATGCGTCCACCGTCCAGCGGCGGCAGCGGGAACAGGTTGAAGACGAACATCACCACGTTCACCAGCACGCCGGCCTTGCACATCTCGAGGAAGAAACGCTCCTCGAGGTTGAAGCCCAGCAGGGCGTACAGAAGTGCCCCCCACAGCAGGGCCTGCAGAAGGTTGGCCCCGGGGCCGGCCAGCGCCACCCAGACCATGTCGCGTTTGGGGTGGCGCAGGTGGTCGAAGCGTACCGGTACCGGCTTGGCGTAGCCGAACAGGAGCGGACCGCCCGGAAGGCTTGCGGTGGCGAAGTACAGCAGCAGCGGCATCAGGATGGTGCCGACCGGATCGATGTGCTTGGCCGGGTTGAGCGTGATGCGCCCCAGCATCCAGGCCGTGTTGTCGCCGAAGTGGCGCGCCGCATAGCCGTGGGCCGCCTCGTGCACGGTGATGGCAAACAGCACCGGCAGGGCGTAGATGAGGACAGTTTGAATCAGGTTGTTGATATCCACACCCGCCATTGTCTCAGAGCGGGATGGCGAGCCGCGGCAGGCGGCTCACAGCCCCAGGGTGGCCGGGTCGCCACGGCCGCGGCGCAGCACTTCGGGCTCGCCGCCGCTGAGGTCGACCACCGTGGTCGGCTCCAACGGGCAGGCGCCGGCATCGATCACCGCCGCCACCTGGTGTTCGTAGCGCTCACGGATCTCCTGTGCGTCGTTCAACGGTTCGGCTTCGTCGGCCGGGATCAGCGTGGTGGCCAGCAGCGGGCCGCTGTACAGGGCCAGCAGGGCTTGCAGCACCGGGTGCTCGGGCACACGCAGGCCGATGGTCTTGCGTGAAGGGTGGCTGACGCGCCGCGGCACTTCCTTGGTCGCTTCCAGGATGAAGGTGTAGGGCCCGGGCGTAGCGGCCTTGAGCAGGCGGTACTGGCGGTTGTCCACGCGGGCATAGTTGGCCAGCTCGCTCAAGTCGCGGCACAGCAGCGTCAGGTGGTGTTTCTCGTCCACCCCTCGGATGCTGCGCAGGCGGTCGGCGGCGGCCTTGTCATCCAGGTGGCAGACCAGGGCGTAGCTGGAGTCGGTGGGTACCGCCAGCACGCCGCCCTTGTCCAGCAGGCCGGCAGCCTGTTTGAGCAGGCGCAGCTGCGGGTTGTCGGGGTGAACTTCAAAATACTGTGCCATGGGTGTCAGACCTCCAGCGGCGCCAGCTTGAGCCGGCTTTCCACCACCGCCAGCCAGGCGCTGGCAGCGCCGCAAGCCGCGATCAGGGCCATGCCCAGCAGGGCCCAGCCGTCCGGCAGGTGGGCAAATACCAGCCAGCCGCCCAACATGGCGAAGGCGATCTGGGTGTAGAGCAGCGGCGTCAGCGTGGCGGCCGGCGCGCAGCGGTAGGCCAGGATCAGCAGGAAGTGACCCACCGTGCCCATCAGGCCCATGAGCAACAGCCCGCCCCACTGGCCGGCCGTCTGCGGCAGCTGCCAGACGAAGGGAAGCGCCAGCGAGCCCAGCAGGGTGCCGACCCAGCCGGTGTAGACATGCATGGTGACGGCGTCCTCGGTCTTCACCATGCGGCTGGTCAGGATCTGGAAGACCGAGTAGGTGACCACCATCACCAACGGCAGCAACGTGTGCCAGCCGAACAGCGCTGAGCCGGGGCGGATGATGAACAGCGTGCCGGCAAAACCGCCGGCCACGAGCAGCCAGCGCCGGCGCGAGACGCGCTCGCCCAGCCAGGTGGCCGCCAGCAGCGTGACCACCAGCGGCGTGATCATGGCGATGGCGGTGAACTCGCCCACCGGCATGTACATCACGCTCAGGAAGGTGAACAGGCTGGTGACGAACAGCAGCGCACCGCGCAGGCATTGCAGGCCCAGGTGCCGCGTGCGCAGCAGCGCCCGCCCACGCTGCGGCAGCATGACGGCGGTGGTGACCACGGCCTGGAAGACATAACGGAACCACAGGGCCAGCAGCAGCGGCACGCTGAGCGTGACGTACTTGGTGGTGGTGTCCAGCGTGGCGAAGCAGGCCAGCGCCGTGAGCGCCAAGGCCATGCCGGCCAGCGGGCGGCGCGAGCTCATCGGATGCGGTCCTCCAGCAGCTCCCACACCGGGGTGAGCGTGCCGGGCAGCAGGGGCAGGGCGCCAAGGTCGATGCGCGACTCGTCCGGGCTGTGGAAGTCGCTGCCGCGCGACGCCGCCAGGCCGAACTCGCGCGCTGTTTCTGCGTACTGCAACGCCTCGACGGCGCTGTGGCTGCCGGTCACCACCTCCACCGCCCGCCCGCCATGGGCCTTGAACTCGGAGAACAGCGCGTACTCCTCATTGGCGCTGAAGCTGTAGCGCGCCGGGTGGGCAATCACGGCGATGCCGCCGGCATCGATGATCCAGCCCACCGCGTCACGCAGCGTGGCCCAGCGGTGCGGCACGAAACCCGGCTTGCCTTCGGTCAGGTACTTGCGAAACACCTCGCTGGTGTCGCGGCAGACGCCGGCTTCCACCAGGAAGCGGGCAAAGTGGGTGCGCTAGATCAACTCCGGATTGCCGACGTACTTGAGCGCGCCCTCGTAGGCGCCGCGGATGCCCACCGCCGCCAGCCCGTCCGCCATCTCCTGCGCGCGCTGGCCGCGTCCGCCGCGCGTGCGGCGCAGTCCGTCGGCCAGGGCAGCATCGTCCGGGTCGAAGCCCAGGCCGACGATGTGCACCGTCTGGCCGGCGAACGTGATGGAGATTTCGGTGCCGGTCAGGTACTTCAGGCCGTGGGCCTGCGCCGCGGCGGCGGCACGGTGCTGGCCGCTGATCTCGTCGTGGTCGGTCAGGGCCCAGAGCTCGACGCCGTTGGCGGCCGCGCGGGCTGCCAGTGCCTCGGGGCTGAGGGTGCCGTCGGAAACGACGGAATGGCAGTGCAGGTCGGCGTTGAGGATGGAGGACACGGTCTTCATTCTAGGCGCAGGCCGCGGCGGCGCTCGGGCTGCATTCGGTCGTTGATGCCGCTGCGCGTTGGTATAGTCAGCGCCAGCCCTCCACGCCGGCATGGTGCCGCGCGCCGGGGGACGCGCAAGAAGCATGCACCACCGCCCGAACTTGAAAGACCTGCAACAGCCATGATGGGGCTTGACCTGCGTTCCGTCATCCTCATGAGCGGCCTGCTGGGCGTAATGCTCTCGGTGGTGATGCTGTTCCTGCGCCTGAGCTATCCGCGCACCATCCGCGGGCTGGGCTACTGGGCCGGTGCCGGGCTGCTGGCGTTCGGATCGACCTTCCTGTTCAGCGGCCGCGGTCTGCTGCCGGACCTGCTGACCGTCGTCGGTGCCAACGTCTCGCTGCTTGCCGGCGTCACAATGCTTCATCTCGGCCTGCAGCGCTTCTTCGGCGTTGCCCTCTCATGGCGGTTGTGGGCCGGCGCGCTGGCGCTGCTGGCGCCGGCGCTGGCCTGGTTCACGCTGGCCATGCCCGACTTCAATGCCCGTGTGATGCTGGTGACTGTGGTCTGGGCGGCGCTGCAGCTGTCCATGGCGTGGCTGGTCTGGCGCCGCGGGCCGGAGGTGTTCTCGACCCGCTACACCGTGGTCGTGCTGCTGCTGCATGCGGGCGTGATCGTGCTGCGCTTCCTGACGGCGTTGCTGCCCTTGCCGGACGAGGGCCTGCTGGAGCCGACACGGGTGCAGACCCTTTACATCGCATCCAACGCCATGATGCTCCTGGCGCTCTACCTGGGGCTGATCCTGATGGTCAGCGACCGGCTGCGCGAGACCCTGGAACATTCCGCCTCGCACGACGCGCTGACCAATGCCCTGAACCGCCGCAGCCTGATCGAAGCCTGCGAGGGGGAGCTGGAGCGCTGCCGCCGCCATGGCCATCGCATGGCGCTGCTGATGCTGGACGTTGACCACTTCAAGGCCATCAACGACACCTACGGCCACCTGACGGGTGACCGGGTGCTGGTCAGCTTCGTCACCCGCGTGCGCGACCAGCTGCGCCGGCTCGATCAGCTGGGCCGTTTCGGCGGTGAGGAGTTTCTCGTGCTGCTGCCCGAAACGTCCCCGGAGTCGGCGCTGCTGGTGGCAGAGCGCATCCGCACCGCGGTGGCCCGCACGGCGGACGGCTTGCCGGCGCTGACGGTCAGCATCGGCGTGACCGGCAACCGCACGGATGAGACCGACATCGACGAGCTGCTGGCGCGCGCCGACCGCGCGCTCTACATGGCCAAGAGCGGCGGGCGCAACCGCATCGCCGCGGTTTGACCCGTTTCTTCACGGATCTCCCCTTCTTGCGCGCCTAGCGCTTCCTGCCCAGCGTTGATCCAGCTCAAAGGCTGTCGCCCAGGGGTCACTCTTTACTTTGATAGTTTTGAAAAATATCCTATAAAAGTAAAGGGCTCTCGCTCGGGTTTCATCAGCAACCCGACGTTGTGGTCCCAACCTTGACTCAGCGACAGAAAGGGGCCGCAAATGAAGTTCAATGATCTGCGCGTGGCGCACAAACTGTGGGGCGTGATCCTGGGTCTGCTGCTGCTCATGTTTGCGGTAGCGTTCTGGACGCAGGCTCGAACGCGGGAGGCAGTGGACGGCGCCGAGCAGTTGATTCAGAAGTACGAAGAGTCCATCACCAACGCGGCCACCTGGCGTGGCCTGGCAGAGCTGGCGGTGACCATGTCCATGGCGAGCCTGGTCACAACGGACGAGGTGCTGCAGAAGGACTTCGACGCCCGGGTGGCGGCGCTGACCGCCCGTATCACGCCCGTGCAGGAACGCATCAACAAGAGCGCCAGCACGCCGGCCGACAAGGAGGCCCTGGCTTACGTGGCGAGCACGCGCGTCAAGGTCCGCGGTGTGGGTGACAAGGTGGCCGAGTTGAAGACCTCGGGCCATCCGGCGGCACGGCAGGAGTTCCACGACAAGGAGTTCAAGCCGCTGGTGGTGCAGTACCTGGATGCCATCGACAAGTACGTTGCCTTGCAGGGAAAGCAGCGAGACGAGGCCCGGCAGGCGGCGCAGCAGGTCCGCAGCCAGGTCCAGATCGTGGCGCTGGTCAGCGCCGTCATCGTCTTCGGCCTGAGCGTGGTCCTTGTGCTGATCCTGGTGCGTTCCATCACGCGGCCCCTGGAGCGCGCCGTGGCGGTGGCCCAGGCCATCACGGATGGCGATCTGACCCAGCAGATCAGCGACGAACGCAAGGACGAGTTCGGTGTGCTGACGCGTGCCCTGTCGGACATGGTGAGCAAGCTGCGCGGGCTGGTGTCGGAGGTGCGTGGTGGCGTCGATGCCGTGTCCACCGCCTCGACCGAGATTGCCAACGGCAACCACGACCTGTCGGTGCGCACCGAGCAGACCGCCTCCAACCTGCAGCAGACCGCGTCGAGCATGGAGGAACTGACCGGAACGGTGAACCAGTCGGCCGAGACGGCACGCCAGGCCAATCAACTTGCGGCGACGGCGGCTGAAGTGGCCAGTCGCGGCGGAGAGGTGGTCGGACAGGTGGTCAACAGCATGCAGCACATCACCGACTCGTCGCGCAAGATTGCCGACATCATCGGCACCATCGATGGCATCGCCTTCCAGACCAACATCCTGGCGCTCAATGCCGCGGTGGAAGCGGCTCGTGCCGGTGAGCAGGGGCGGGGCTTCGCCGTGGTGGCAGCCGAGGTGCGCAGCTTGGCGCAACGCTCGGCGGAAGCCGCGAAGGAGATCAAGGAGCTGATCAGCGTGTCCGTGGAGACGGTCGAGTCGGGTTCCCGCCAGGTCGAGCAGGCCGGGCAGACCATGGGCGAGATCGTCAGCAGCGTCAAGCGCGTGACCGACCTGATTGGCGAGATCACCGTCTCGTCGACCGAGCAGCGCGACGGTATCTCCCTGGTGAATCAGTCGGTGGCCAACCTGGACCAGATGACGCAGCAGAACGCTGCGCTGGTGGAGGAATCGGCCGCCGCCGCCGCCGCACTGCGTGACCAAGCGCAGCGTCTGGCAGAGGTGGTGGCGGTCTTCAACGTGGGAAGCCCCGCCGCGCTGCCGACCTCCGACAGCCGCACCTTGCGGTTGAACTAGACCTCGGCCCCCTCGACCAGGAAGCGCACCCGGCGCACACCCTGCCACTCGTCGGCGTCAAGCCGGAAGGCCAGCAGCACGCGGTTGGGCAGCGGCTCAGTGTGGCCGAACCAGATGCCATCCACCGGCTGGCCCTGGTGCTTGAGTTTCAGTGCCAGGTGCTTCTCGCCCACCAGCCGCTGCGACAGCACCTCCACCTCTTCGCTGAAGGTCGGCGGCGCGAAGCCCTGGCCCCAGACCTCGCGGTGCAGCGTGTCCACCATGTCGGCGCGGCGGTACTCGGCCGGCAGGGCACCGTCGGTCTCCAGCCGGCGCGTCAGCGTGGCGGCGTCCAGCCATTCCTGTGCCACTTCATTGAGGCCTTGTTCGAAGACCTCGAAGTGTTCCTCGGCAATGGTGCAGCCGGCGGCCATGGCGTGGCCGCCGAAGCGCAGCAGCACGCCGGGGTAGCGCTTGGCCACCAGGTCGAGCGCGTCGCGCAGGTGAAAGCCGGGGATGGAGCGGCCCGAACCCTTGAGTTCGTGCTCCTTGCCTGGCGCCTGGCTGGCGGCAAAGACGAAGGTCGGCCGGTGCAGCTTGTCCTTGATGCGTGAGGCGACGATGCCCACCACCCCTTCGTGAAAGTCGGGGTCGAAGACGCAGATGGCCGGTGGCGGCTCATCGCCTTCGTCGAACAGCGACTCGGCGATGTCGAAGGCCTGCTCGCGCATCTCGCCCTCGATCTCGCGCCGCTCGCGGTTGATGCCGTCCAGCGTGCGCGCCAGTTCCTCGGCGCGCGCCGGGTCGTCGCTCAACAGGCATTCGATGCCCAGCGTCATGTCCGACAGGCGGCCGGCGGCGTTGATGCGTGGCCCGAGCGCAAAGCCGAAGTCGAAGGTGGTGGCAGCCGCCGCTTTACGACCTGCCACCTCGAACAGCGCGGCCATACCGGGCGGCAGCGCACCGGCCCGTACCCGCTTCAAACCCTGCGCCACCAGGCGACGGTTGTTGGCGTCGAGCTTCACCACGTCAGCCACCGTGCCCAGCGCCACCAGCGGCAGCAAGGTGTCGAGCTTGGGCTGGCTGGCCGCATCGAAGGCGCCGCGCTGACGCAGCGCCGCGCGCAACGCCAGCAACACGTAGAACATCACGCCGACGCCGGCAATCGATTTACTTTCAAACGTGCAGCCGGGTTGGTTCGGGTTGACGATCACGTCGGCCGACGGCAGCTCAGGTCCGGGCAGGTGGTGGTCGGTCACCAGCACCTGCAGGCCCAGCTCGCGTGCCACCCGCACCCCGTCCACGCTGGCGATGCCGTTGTCCACCGTGATCAGCACGTCGGCCCCGCTGGCCTTGACGCGCTGCGCTATCGGCGCGGTGAGGCCGTAGCCGTCCACCACGCGATCCGGCACCAGGTAGTGCACGTGTCTGGCGCCCAGCAGGCGCAGGCCGCGCACCGCCACGGCACAGGCGGTGGCGCCGTCGCAGTCGTAGTCGGCCACGATGCACAGCGTCTTGTCCTGGGCCATCGCATCGGCCAGCAGGACCGCGGCCTCGACCGCGCCCTTCATCTGAGCCGGCAGCAGCAGTCGGCCCAGGCCGTCGTCCAGCTCGTCCTTGGCGGCCACGCCGCGGGCGGCGTACAGGCGCGCCAGCAGCGGGTGCACGCCAGCCTGTTCCAGCGTCCAGACGGCACGCGGCGGGATGTCTCTTGCTACTATTTTCATAGCTTGTCAGGCAATCCGGATAAGGGTGAAGTGCCAAAAAGGCTCGCAATCCTCTGGCGCAGGCCAAGTGGCGCCACGGCGTAGCTGAGGTGGCGTCGTTCGCTGCACAGCGTCAGCTGCACATCGGGTGTGCCGGCGTCCAGCGCGGCGCGCAAGGCGGTGATCTCGTTCGCGTCCAGTGCCTGCCAGGCGCGACCCCAGGCGGCCCAGTCGCCGCGCAGTGCAGCCATCTGCAGGCCCGGCGCCAGCACCAGCGGACGCTTCGGCGGCGCCACAGTGCCGGGCAGCGCGCCGCTGCCGCTGAGCCAGAAGGAGTTCACCGCCAGCGCGCGCCGCTCTGTGCGCGCCTCGTTGACAGCATGGGTGTAAAGCAGCATCTGCATCTCGTTCTGCAACCGGCGCAGCAGGGCGGCTGCCGGCAGCCAGGGCGCCACGTCGCGCCCGATGGCGCGCTCCGGCGCGGCGCTGGCCAGGCCGCGGAACACTTCGCCGCGCGCCAGCCAGCGCGTTGGGCTGTCGTACAGCAGCGTGATGCCGTCCTCGGCAAAAAAGGGCTGCATGGCCGCCAACAGCGCGCGCGATTCGTCTTCCGCCAGCGCCAGTTCTTCCGGCGCCAGCAGGGTCACCTGAGCCTGGCCGATCTGCCAGTGGCAGGGTGTGACAAAGGCCCAGGCGTCCTCGTGCGCGCCGGGCAGGCCCAACTGCTGCGCCCGCAGTGCGGCCCAGGCAGGGGCGTGTGGGTCCAGGCCCAGTTCGGCGGCCTGCACCTGTTCATGCGGCAGGGTCAGCGCCGTGGCGGGCACGTCGACCGGCGGCAGCGGGCGCAGGCGGCGCACGAGTTGCTGCAGCTGCGGCAGCTGCAGGCCGCGCCAGACCTCGCGGCTGGCCGGGTCCTCGCTGGCGGCAAACGGGATCACGAGATGCATGGCGCTATTGTCCGGGCAAATGAGTCGTGTCACCGGCGCGAGGCGCCGGATCGCGAATAATCGGGGGCAACGGACCCTCTATGCAAATCCCTTACGAACTCATCCTGGGCTGGCGCTACACCCGCGCCGGCCGGGCCACGCGGCGCAACGGCTTCATCTCCTTCATCTCGGGCGTTTCCATGCTGGGCATCGCGCTCGGTGTGGCGGCGCTGATCATCGTGCTGAGCGTGATGAACGGCTTTCAGAAGGAGGTGCGCGACCGCATGCTGGGCGTGGTGTCGCACATCGAGATCTTTGCGCCCTATGGCGCGGCGTTGCCGGACGTGGCGCGCACGCTGTCCGAGGCGCGCGCCAACCCGGAGGTGGTGGGCGCTGCGCCCTTCATCGGCACCCAGGCGCTGCTGGCGCGGGGCGAGGACATGAAGGGCACCCTCGTGCGCGGCATCGACCCGGCGTTGGAGGGTGAGGTGACGGATCTGGCCGCCGCGCTCAAGGGCAGCACGCTGAGCAAACTGGTGCCGGGCGAGTTCGGCATCGTGCTGGGTGTCGACCTGGCGCGCAATCTGGGCGTGCGCGAGGGCGACAAGGTCACGCTGGTGGCGCCCAGTGGCCAGGTGACGCCGGCCGGCGTGGTGCCGCGCCTGAAACAGATGACCGTGGTGGGCACCTTCGATTCCGGCCACTACGAATACGACGCCGGGCTGGTGATGCTGCATGTGGACGACGCGGCCCGAATCTTCCGTCTGGAGGGGCCGACCGGCATCCGCCTCAAGATCAAGGACCTGCACCAGGCGCGCGAGGTGGCGGGCCAGCTGGCGCGCTCGCTCACGGGTGACCTGCTGATCCGCGACTGGACGCGCCAGAACCGCAACTGGTTCGCCGCCGTTCAGCTGGAGAAACGCATGATGTTCATCATCCTGACCCTCATCGTGGCGGTGGCGGCCTTCAACCTGGTGAGCACGCTGGTGATGACGGTCACCGATAAGCGCGCCGACATCGCCATCCTGCGCACGCTGGGCGCCAGCCCGAAAAGCATCATGGGCGTCTTCGTGGTGCAGGGCGCCATGGTGGGCGTCATCGGCACCCTGGCCGGCCTGCTGCTGGGGCTGGGCGTGGCCTTCAACATCGATGTCATCGTGCCGGCGCTGGAGCGGCTGCTAGGCGCGAGTTTCCTGCCGCGCGACATCTACCTGATCAGCCGCATGCCGAGCGACCCGCAGCGCAGCGACATCGTACCGATTGCCGTCATCTCGCTGGTGTTGGCTTTCGCCGCCACCCTCTACCCGAGCTGGCGCGCCAGCCGCGTCAATCCCGCTGAGGCTCTGAGATATGAATAACCCCCAGGCTCCGCGCACTGCGTGTCGCTACGCCACCCCCCTTGCAGGGGGCAAACGCCAGTGGCCCGGCGAAGCCGGTTCCACGGCGTTTCCTGGCTCAGTCTTGTGGAGGGCTGCATGAGCGATGTGAATACAAGTGTGGTGCTGCAGGCCCAGGGCCTGGGCAAGCGCTTTACCGAAGGCCGGCTCGACGTCACGGTGCTGCAGGGCGTGGACCTGCAGGTGCAGCGCGGCGAGACACTGGCCATCGTCGGCGCTTCCGGCTCCGGCAAGAGCACGCTGCTGCACCTGCTGGGCGGGCTTGATGCGCCCAGTACCGGTGCGGTGCAGCTGATGGGGCAGGCCATGTCCGCCCTGTCGGCGGCGGCGCAGGGCGAACTGCGCAACCGGCACCTGGGCTTCGTCTACCAGTTCCACCACCTGCTGCCCGAGTTCAGCGCGCTGGACAACGTCGCCATGCCGCTCTGGATCCGCCGCATGGACCGCACAGCCGCCCGCGCCACGGCGCAGCGCATGCTGGCTGCGGTAGGGCTAGCCGAGCGTGTGTTGCACCGCCCAGCGGAACTCTCAGGCGGCGAGCGCCAACGCGTGGCGATTGCGCGCGCGCTGGTAACGCAACCCGCCTGCGTGCTGGCCGACGAGCCCACCGGCAATCTGGACCGCAGCACCGCCGACGGCGTCTTTGAACTCATGCTCAAGCTGGCGCGCGAGCAGGGCACGGCCTTTGTGCTGGTGACGCATGACGAAGCGTTGGCGGCGCGCTGTCAGCGAACCTTGCGCTTGGAGCAGGGACGCTTGGTACAGGGCCACCTGGTCTAGACCAGCCGGTTGAACCACAGCAGCGACAGCACTGCCGAGGCCAACAGCAAGCCGGCCGCCACCAAGGCCAGCAGCGCCGACACCTCGGTCTCCTTCTTCTCCACCGTCAGCCGCGAGCTGAGCGTCTCATAAACCTTCTTCAGGTCGGCAGCGGTGCCGGCGTAGTAGTACTCGGCGCCGGTGCGCAGGGCGATGGCCTTGAGGGTTTCTTCGTCCAGCCGCACGCGCATGGACCAGCCTTCGAAGCCTATCGTTTCGCCATCGACGGTGCCCACGCCCACGGTGTAGACCCGCACGCCGCGGTCGGCCGCCATCTTGGCGGCTTCCAGTGAGTCGATGCCCGTGGTGCGCTGGCCGTCGGTGAGCAGGATGATGGCGGCCGAACCGTAGGAGCCCGGCGCCACCGGCACGAACTCCTTTGCGCCCTCGCGTGGCGCCTGGTCGATGGCGGTGCCGCGCTGGCGTTCACGGCCGTAGGTCAGGTTGCCGATGTCGATGCCAGCGTCCGGGAACAGCGTGGCCAGCGAGAGCACGATGCCGTTGCCGATGGCGGTGCCACGCTGCAGCTGGAAGCGGTCGATGGCCGACACCAGGTCTTCGCGGTTCACGGTGGGAATCTGCGCCACCTGAGCCGAGCCGGCAAAGGCCACGATGCCCACCTTCACCTGGCGCGGCAGCTCGGTCAGGAATGCCTTGGCCGCGTTCTGCGCCGCCACCAGCCGGTTGGGCTCGACGTCGGTGGCACGCATGCTGCCCGAGACGTCCATGGCCAGAATGATGGTCTCCTGCTGCGAGGGCAGGGTGATCACGGCCAGCGGTCGCGCCGCCGCCAGCAGTAGTGCGGCCAGGGCCAGCAGCAGCAGAACGGGTGGCAGGTGGCGGCGCCAGGACGCGCGGCCCTGGGCCTGCTTGATCAGCCCGAGGCTGGCGTAGCGCAGTGCCAGCTTCTTCTTGCGGGCCAGCAGCCACAGGTACAGCGCCACCAGCAGCGGCAGCGTGGCCAGCAGCCACAGCATGTGGGGCCAAAGGAAGTTCATGCGGCAGCCTCCATCGTGGGGGTGACCAGCCGCAGGTGGGCCGGCGCACGGCGCTGTGCCGCGCCGCCGGCGTGGTTGCGGCTGCGCTGACGGCGCAGCTCGACGAAGCGCAGCAGGGCCTGCAGCAGGTCATCGCCGGTGCACAGCTCCAGCGTGTCCACGCCGGCGCGTGCCAGCGTCTGGCGCAGCGCGGCCTCGCGTTGCGCGGCCAGTTGCGCCAGCCGGGCGCGGAAGGCCGGGTCGTCGCTGTCCACCCACAGCAGCTCGCCGGTTTCGGCGTCGTGCAGTGGCAGCAGGCCCAGCGGCGGCAGTTCGTTTTCCAATGGGTCCCACAGACGCACGGCCAGCACCTCGTGGCGCTGCGCCAGCTGGGCCAGCGGCGTCTCCCAACCGGGTTCGCTGATGAAGTCCGACAGCACAAAGACGCTGGCGCGCCGGCGCATCAGCGCGTTGGCCGCTTGCAGCAGCTCGTGCAGCCGGGTGGTGCCGGGGGGCGTGGGGTCGGCATCGGTGCGGGCCTGCAGTGCGTGCAGCAGGCGCAGCACCTGGCCACGGCCGGCGCGTGGCGGCAGCACCGCTTGCACGCCGCGGTGGTAGAGCACGGCGCCCACGCGGTTGCCATGGCGCGTGAGCAGGCGCGCCAGCACGGCGACGAAGCCCTGCAGCAGGTCGCGCTTGGCTTGCGCGCCCGAGCCGAAGTCGATCGAGGGGCTGAGGTCGAGCAGGAACCAGGCGCTCATCTCGCGGTCTTCGGTGTAGACGCGCACATGCGGTGTCTGCAGCCGGGCGGTGACGTTCCAGTCGATGTGGCGCACGTCGTCGTGGTGCTGGTACTCGCGCAGGTCGGCCAGGTCCAGCCCGCTGCCGCGCAGCACGGTGCGGTAGTCGCCCTGCAGCAGGCCGTCAAGCCGGCGCAGCACCGTCCACTCCAGCCGGCGCAGCAGCAGCTCGGTGCGCTCAGGCGGCTTGTTCATGCTCAAGCACCTTGGCCGGCGCGGCGATGCGGGCCATCAGCCGGGCAATCAGCGCATCGGCATCCAGCCCTTCGGCCATGGCCTCGTAGGACAGCACCAGCCGGTGGCGCAACACGTCGGGCGCGAGGTCGCTCAGGTCTTCGGGCAGCGCGTAGCTGCGCCCGCGCAGCAGGGCCAGGGCGCGTGCGCCTTCCACCAGGCTGATGGTGGCGCGCGGGCTGGCGCCGTAGCTCAGGTGACGGGCCATGTCCTTCAGGCCGGCGCGTGCCGGCTCGCGCGTGGCCGCCACCAGCTTGACGGCGTACTGCACCAGCGCCGGGTCCACATAGACCGCGCGGCAGCTCTGCTGCAGGGCCGCCAGCTGCGCCGTGTCGGCCACCGCGGCCACCGCTTCGCCCGGGCCGGTGACGCGCTGCACGATGACGAATTCCTCTTCCTCGCTCGGGTAGTCCACCACCACCTTGAACATGAAGCGGTCCACCTGCGCCTCGGGCAGCGGGTAGGTGCCCTCGGTCTCGATCGGGTTCTGCGTCGCCATCACCACAAAGGGTTCGGGCACGCGGTAGCTGGTGCCAGCAATCGTGACCTGGCGCTCCTGCATCACCTCCAGCAGCGCGCTCTGCACCTTGGCCGGCGCGCGGTTGATCTCGTCGGCCAGCAGCAGGTTGGCGAACACGGGCCCCAGCGCGGTGCTGAAGTCGCCGCTTTTCTGGTTGTAGATGCGCGTGCCCACCAGGTCGGCCGGCACCAGATCGGGCGTGAACTGGATGCGCTTGAACTGGCCCTGCACCGCCTGCGCCAGCGTCTTGACGGTGAGCGTCTTGGCCAGGCCCGGCACGCCCTCGACCAGCAGGTGGCCCTGTGCCAGCAGCGCCACCATGACGCGTTCCAGAAAACGGTCTTGCCCGACGACGATGCGTTTGACCTCGTACAGGATCTGCTCCATCAGGCGAGCGGTGTCGGCGGCGGACAAGGGGGCGGCGGGTGCTTGCATGGGTGTCCTTTCAGAAGGGGGGCATGCCGATGGCGCTGGCAGCGTTTTCGATCGGCACGGCAAAGCCGATGCCGATGAAGGTGCGCTGCTCCGAGGGGTTGAGGATGGCGGTGACGATGCCCACCACTTCGCCGTCCATGGTGACCAGCGGCCCACCCGAGTTGCCGGGGTTGGTGGCGGCGTCGTACTGGATCAGGTTGACGATGGCCTGCTTGCTGTCGGGCGAGCGGAAGGTGCGCCCCAGCCCCGACACCACGCCGGCCGAGGTCGACGGGCCGATGCCGAAGGGAAAACCCACCGCCACCACCTCGTCGCCGGGTGCCAGGTCGGCAGTGGAGCGCAGCGTGGCGGGTTGCAGGTCGTCCGGCAGCTTGAGTGCCTGCAGCACGGCCAGGTCGTTGTGCGGCTGCGCGCCGGTCATGATGGCGGCCGATTCGGTGCCGTCGTGGAAGGTGAGTTCGATGCGCTGGGCGCCCGCCACCACATGCAGGTTGGTCAGGATGAGACCGCTCTCGACAATCACCACGCCGCTGCCCAGGCCGTGTTCGATCTCCTTGCCGTCCTTGTCGGTCACGAAGCCGGCCACCCGTACCACCGAGGGAGCGATCTTTTCCTGCGCGCGCCGGGCCCGCGAGGGCAGTGAGGCGGTCTCCAGCGTCTTGAGCACCGCGGCATCGATGTCCTGCTGCGTCAGGCGGCGCTGCGGTTGGCCGGGCCACCAGGCGATGGCCACCAGCAGCAAGACCAGGGTGAGTGGCAGGGCCAGGCGGTGCCAGGTGGCGCGCCATGGCTTCGGTACAGGCGTGCTGGCCGCGGGCGCAGCGGCCGTCGTCTCCGGTGGGACCGGGTCCGCGGTGCGGGGCGAGCGGCTGTAGAAAACGTTCCTGCGCATCCTGAACACCTGTTGTGTGTGCATGAGGGGCCGAGACGAACACCGGGTGGCAGCAAAGCCGCCGCGAGACCGTGCCACGGTAGCACGCTTCGCCGTTTCTTGCATCCGCGCCCGCCCGGGAACCCCGGCCGCGGTGCTGGCATCATCGCGGCATGCTGCGCTGGATCGACACCCACTGCCACCTGGATGCGCCGGAGTTTGCCGCCGACGTGGCCGCCGTGCGCGCGCGGGCGCATGCCGGCGGCGTGGCGCACTGCGTGCTGCCGGCGGTGCAGCTGCGCGACTTCGACCGGGCTCGCGCGCTGGCGCATGAGTTCGGCGACAGCTATGCGCTGGGCATTCACCCGCTGTACGTGGCGCAGGCGGACGACGGCGACCTGGCGCGGCTGGACGCCGCCCTGTCGGCGCACTGCGACGACCCACGTCTGGTGGCGGTGGGCGAGATCGGGCTGGACTACTTCGTGCCCGAGCTGTGCGAGGCGCCCCTGCGCGAGCGGCAGGAGTATTTCTACGTGGAACAACTGAAGCTGGCACGCCAGCATGGCCTGCCGGTGATCTTGCATGTCCGTCGTTCCGCCGACCAGTTGCTCAAGGGGCTGCGCGCGGTCGGGAATGGCGGGTACGCCTGGCACGGCATCGCCCACGCCTTCAACGGCAGCCTGCAGCAGGCTCAGGCCTTCATCACCCTGGGTTTCAAGCTCGGATTCGGCGGCGCGCTCACCTACGAACGGGCGCAGAACCTGCGCCGGCTGGCCACGGAACTGCCACTGGAGGCCCTCGTGCTGGAGACCGACGCGCCCGACATGCCGCCGCACTGGCTGTACAAGACCGCGGAGCAGCGCAGCAACGGCCATGCGCAGGGCCGCAACGAACCGGGCGAGCTGCCGCGCATTGCGCTCGAACTCGCCACCCTGCGCGGCCTTACGGCCGAGGCGCTGGCACAGGCGACCGCGCGCAACGCCGTGGCTGCGTTGCCGCGCCTGGCCGCGCTGTTGCCATGACGCGCCTGCACGGCCTGCCACCCATCGTCGGGCCGCACACGCGGGTGCTGATCCTGGGCAGTTTTCCCGGCATCGCTTCGCTTAAGGCGCAGCAGTACTACGCCCATCCGCAGAACCAGTTCTGGAAAATTCTGCAAGCCATTTGGCCCTCCAGTCCACTGCCCATGGGTGCAGATGGCTATGAAAAGCGTAGCAAATGGCTGCTGGCGCACGGCCTGGGCCTGTGGGACGTCTATGCCAGTTGCGAGCGCGATGGCAGCCTGGACAGCGCCATCCGCAACGCGGCGGTGAACGATTTCGCTGCGCTGAAGGCGCATTGCCCGCAGCTGCAGCTGATCGTGCACAACGGCGGCGAGAGCTTCAAACATGCGCAGCAGGTGCGGCAAAGCCTGGGGGTACCGCACTTTCCGCTGGTGAAGCTGCCGTCGACCAGCCCGGCCAACGCCAGCTGGAGTTTCGAGCGCAAGCTGGCGGCGTGGCGGCAGGCCATGGTGCAGGCGGGGCTGGTCTGAGGCCGGCGCAGCACCGTCGGCGGGGCGACGCTTTGTTACGGGAAGCGGGCAGGGTGACGGCGATAATCCAGCCACCTTGAGCAAGAAGACCATTCCCCTGCCTGAAGTCCAGTTCTCCGACGAAGGCCACATCCGCCACCTGCACCTGGGCACGATCTGGATCCAGGGCTCCATGGACACGCGAGACCCGACCAAGCTGGTGCACGAATACATCCAGCGCATGATGGCCTGGTTGCTGTTCATCGATCCGGCCACGGTGCCGCAGCGTCAGGCGCTGCAACTGGGTCTGGGCGCCGGCTCGCTCACCAAGTTCTGTGCCAAGGTGCTGCGCCTGAAGAACACCACCGCGATCGAACTCAACCCGCAGGTGCTGCATGCCTGCCGCGGCTGGTTCAAGCTGCCGGCCGACAGCGCGAAAATGCAGGTCATCCTGGCCGACGCAGCGCGTGAGATCCAGGACCCCAAGTGGTGGGGCACCATCGACGCGCTGCAGGTCGATCTGTACGACGACGAGGCCGCCGCGCCGGTGCTCGACAGCGCCGAGTTCTATGCCGACTGCCGCCGTCTGCTCACGCCCGAGGGCTGCATGACGGTCAACCTCTTTGGCCGCTCCTCCAGCTTCAACCGCAGTGTGGACCGCATCGCCGAGGCCTTCGGCCGCGAGGCCATCTGGGCTTTCAAGGCGACGCGCGAAGGCAACACCGTGGTGTTGGCGCAGCGCACGCCGAGCCGCCCCAAGCGCACCGAGCTTGCTGCGCGGGCCGATTTCATCCAGACTCAATGGGGCCTGCCGGCGCCCAAGTGGCTGCGCGGTTTCAAACCTCTTGTCGACCTGTAGACCATGAGCGCCTCTCCCAAGTCCATCTCCCCGGCCAAGACCCTGCATGAGGGGCCGGTGGACTGGCGCCGCCTGGTCGAATGGCTGCAGGCCGATGGTGTGATCTCGGCCGAGGAGGCTGGGCGCACCGTGGCACGTTGTTCCCGCGCCGAGAGTGCGCAGCATCCGCTGCTGCGGCTGGCCAGCGTGGCCATGCGCCGCGCCGCCGACGGCAAGGCCTTGGACATCGAGACGCTGACACAGTGGCTGGCCGGCCGTGCCGGGCTGGATTACCTGCGCATCGACCCGCTCAAGGTGGACGTGGGCAAGGTGGCTGACGTGATGAGCGCGGCCTATGCCGAGCGGCACCGCGTGCTGCCGGTGCAAGTGACGCCCAGCGAGGTGGTGGTGGCCACGGCCGAGCCCTTCCTGCACGACTGGGTGGGTGAGGTGGAGCGCCAGAGCCGGCGCACGGTGCGCCGCGTGCTGGCCAATCCGCAGGACATCCACCGCTACACCGCCGAGTTCTTTGCGCTGGCCAAATCGGTGCGCGCGGCGCAGAAGGCCGGCGGCGGTGCCGGCGGTGCCAGCTTCGAGCAGCTGGTGGAACTGGGCAAGAGCAACAAGCAGCTCGATGCCAACGACCAGGGCGTGGTGCAGGTGGTGGACTGGTTGTGGCAGTACGCCTTCGACCAGCGCGCGAGCGACATTCACCTGGAGCCTCGGCGCGAGCAGGGCGTGATCCGCTTCCGCATTGACGGCGTGCTGCACCCGGTGTACCAGATGCCCATGGGCGTGCTCAACGCCATGACGGCGCGTATCAAGCTGCTGGGGCGCATGGATGTGGTGGAAAAGCGCCGCCCGCAGGATGGCCGCATCAAGACGCGCAACCCGCGCGGTGACGAGGTGGAGATGCGCATCTCCACGCTGCCCACGGCCTTTGGCGAGAAGATGGTGATGCGCATCTTCGACCCGGACACCACGGTGAAGAACCTCGATGAGCTGGGCTTCACACCGCATGACGCGCAGCGCTGGGAGGCGCTGGTGGCGCGTCCGCACGGCATCATCCTGGTGACCGGCCCCACCGGCTCGGGCAAAACCACCACGCTGTACTCCACCTTGAAGCGCGTGGCCACCGAAGAGGTGAACGTGAGCACGGTGGAGGACCCGATCGAGATGATCGAGCCGTCCTTCAACCAGACCCAGGTGCAGCCGCAGCTGGACTTCGGTTTTGCCGAAGGGCTGCGCGCGCTGATGCGGCAGGACCCGGACATCATCATGGTGGGCGAGATCCGCGACCTGGAAACGGCCGAGATGGCAGTGCAGGCCGCGCTCACCGGCCACCTGGTGTTTTCCACCCTGCACACCAACGATGCGCCCTCGGCCATCACGCGCCTGATGGAGCTGGGCATTCCGCCCTACCTGATCAACGCCACCGTGCTGGGCGTGCTGGCGCAGCGGCTGGTGCGCACCCTGTGCCCGCAGTGCAAGGCGCGTGACGAGGCCGCCTCGCGCGAGGCGCTGGCCGAGGTGGTGAAGCCCTGGCAGCTCAGCGGCAGCTACCAGCCCTACAAGGCGGTGGGCTGCGTCGACTGCCGCATGACCGGTTTTCTGGGGCGCATGGGGTTGTACGAACTGCTGGTGGTGAGCGAGGCCTTCAAGGAGAAGGTGAGCCACGAGCCCAACATCGATGCCCTCAAGCGTCAGGCCATTGCCGACGGCATGCGCCCGTTGCGGCTGGCCGGGGCGTTGCGCGTGGCCGAAGGCCTGACGGTGCTGGACGAGGTCTTGAGCGCCACGCCGCCGCTCGTCTGAGTGCACACCGGCGGTGCATTGTTTCTGCTTTCCTAGGGTTATCCCTAGGTGATGTTGGTGCATCGGCCCTCTGCCGTAGGTGGAATCCACATCCGGTTTTGGCCGCTTTCCGTAGGAAAATCGTCAGGTTTGACCAAGTTCCTTAGGAGACTGTTTGTGAAAATCAAAAGTCAGAAAGACTTTTTCTCCGGGCTGATGTTCACGGTCGTTGGCGTGGCCTTTGCCTGGGGCGCGTCCACCTACAACATCGGCACCGGTGCGCGTATGGGGCCGGGCTACTTTCCGCTCATGCTGGGCATCCTGCTGGCGCTGTTGGGCGGCCTGATCATGTTCAAGGCCCTGGTGGTGGAAACCGAGGACGGCGACAAGATCGGCAAGCTCGCCTGGAAGCCGCTGTTCTTCATCATCGGATCCAACATCCTGTTCGGCGTCATGCTCGGCGGTCTGCCCAGCATCGGCCTGCCGCCCATGGGTATTGTGGTGGCCATCTACGTGTTGACCATCGTGGCCAGTTTGGCGGGCAACACCTTCAAGCTCAAGGAAGTGCTGATCCTGGCCACCATCCTGGCGGCCCTGAGCTACGGGGCCTTTGTCAAGCTGCTGAACCTGCAGTTCCCGGTCTGGCCGGCGTTCATCACGGGCTGAGGAGAACAACAACATGGAACTCTTTGACAACCTCGCGCTCGGCTTCGGCGTCGCCTTCACTTTCCAGAACCTGCTGTACGCCTTCATCGGCGTCTTGCTGGGCACGCTGATCGGCGTTCTGCCGGGCGTCGGCCCGATCGCCACCATCGCCATGCTGCTGCCGGCCACCTACGCGCTGCCGCCGGTGGCGGCGCTCATCATGCTGGCTGGCATCTACTACGGCGCCCAGTACGGCGGTTCCACCACCGCCATCCTGGTCAACCTGCCGGGTGAGTCCTCTTCTGTGGTGACCGTGATCGACGGCTACCAGATGGCACGCCAGGGCCGTGCGGGTCCCGCGCTGGCCGCGGCCGGCCTGGGCTCCTTCTTTGCCGGTTGCGTCGGCACCCTGATCCTGGCCGCCTTTGCCGGCCCGCTGACCGAGGTGGCCTTCAAGTTCGGCCCGGCCGAATACTTCTCGCTCATGGTGCTGGGCCTGATCGGCGCCGTGGTGCTGGCCTCGGGCTCGCTGCTCAAGGCGGTGGCCATGATCGTGCTGGGCCTGCTGCTGGGCCTGGTGGGCACCGACGTCAACTCTGGCGTGGCGCGCTACTCGTTCGACATCCCGGAGCTGACCGACGGCATCGGCTTCATCGTGATCGCCATGGGTGTGTTCGGCTACGGCGAGATCATCCACAACCTGGCGCAGCCGGAGGAACAGCGCGAGGTGTTCACTGGCCAGGTGAAGCACCTGTACCCGTCCAAGGAAGACTTCAAGTTCATGATTCCCGCGGTGCTGCGCGGCACCACCTTGGGTGCGGCGCTGGGTATCCTGCCCGGTGGCGGCGCGCTGCTGTCGGCCTTTGCCGCCTACACCATCGAGAAGAAGACCAAGCTCAAGCCCGGCGAAGTGCCGTTCGGCAAAGGCAACATTCGCGGTGTGGCGGCGCCCGAGTCGGCCAACAACGCCGGTTCGCAGACCTCCTTCATTCCGCTGCTGACGCTGGGTATCCCGCCCAACGCCGTGATGGCGCTGATGGTGGGTGCCATGACCATCCACAACATCCAGCCCGGTCCGCAGGTGATGACCAGCAACCCCGAGCTGTTCTGGGGGCTGATCGCCTCGATGTGGATCGGCAACCTGATGCTCATCGTGCTGAACCTGCCGCTGATCGGCATCTGGATCAAGCTGCTGACGGTGCCCTACCGCTGGCTGTTCCCCTCCATCGTGCTGTTCTGTGCCATCGGCGTGTACTCGACCAACAACAACACCTGGGACATCTGGATGGTGGCGCTGTTCGGCGTCATCGGCTACGGCTTCATCAAGCTCGGCGTCGAACCGGCACCGCTGCTGCTGGGGTTCATCCTGGGGCCGATGATGGAAGAGAACCTGCGCCGCGCGCTGCTGCTGTCGCGCGGCGACTGGAGCGTGCTGGTGACGCGCCCGCTGTCGGCTGGCCTGCTGGCGGCTGCCCTGCTGCTGCTCATCATCGTGCTGTTGCCAGCGGTGAAGTCCAAACGCGAGGAAGCCTTCGTCGAGGACTGATCGGTTAATCTTCCAATTTCTCGCAACGGCACCTTCGGGTGCCGTTCTTGTCCGTACCGGCCCTGCAGCGAGCGACGCGCTGCGAAACCGACCGAGCCTGGTGACCGACGGCGTTGCCACGAGGAGAACTGTGTGAACTTCGACTTCAACAATCCCTACACCGTCACGCGCCTGCCCGTATTTGCGCGCAATGTCGTGTCCACCTCGCATCCGCTGGCGGCGCAGGCCGGTCTGCGCATGCTGCAAAAGGGTGGCAATGCGGTGGACGCGGCCATCGCGGCGGCAGCCGCGATCACCATCACCGAGCCGGTCAGCAACGGCCTGGGCAGCGATGCCTTTGCCATTCTGTGGGACGGCAAGGAACTGCATGGCCTCAATGCCTCCGGCCGCGCGCCGCAGAGCTGGACGCCGGACTACTTCACGCGCAAGTATGGGCAGGACGTGGCCACGCCACCGAAGCGCGGCATCGACTCGGTTACCGTGCCGGGCGCCGTGGCGAGTTGGGTCGCCCTGAGCGAGCGTTTCGGCAAGCTGCCGTTTGCTGACCTGCTGGAGCCGGCGATCGAGATTGCCGAGCGCGGCTACCTGCTGCCGGTGGTGGTGCAGCAGAAGTGGGCCGCGGCCACAGCCGAACTGCAGGGCCTGCCCGGTTTCGCGCAGAGTTTCCTGCCTTGGGGGCGCGCGCCGAAGGTGGGTGAGCTGTTCCAGTTCAAGGCCGCTGCGCGCGGCCTGCGCGCCATTGCCGAGACCAAAGGCCAGGCCTACTACGGCGGCGAGATTGCGCAGGCGATCGAGAAGTTCGCCGCACAACACGGCGGCAGTCTCAAGGTCAGCGACTTCGCGGCGTACAAACCCGAATGGGTCAAACCCATCGGCAAAAACTACCGCGGCTACACGCTGCACGAGATCCCGCCCAACGGCCAGGGCATCGCGGCGCTGATCGCGCTGGGCATCCTCGACAAGTTTGACCTCGCCAGCCTGCCGGTGGACAGCGTCGACTCGCAGCACCTGCAGATTGAGGCCATGAAGCTGGCTTTTGCCGATGTCTACCGCTACGTGGCCGAGCCGTCGTCCATGGCGGTGACGGCCGAGCAGATGCTGGACGACGCCTATCTGCGCGAGCGCGCCAAGCTGATCGACATGAAGAGGGCGCAGGACTTCCAGGCCGGCAACCCGGTCAAGGGCGGCACCATTTACCTGACGGCGGCCGACGAGAACGGCATGATGGTCAGCTTCATCCAGAGCAACTACATGGGCTTTGGCTCGGGCTGCGTCGAGCCGACCTATGGCATCAGCCTGCAGAACCGTGGCCACGCCTTCGCGGTGAATGACCACGGCCTGAACCCGGCCAATGTGGTGGCACCCGGCAAGCGACCGTTCCACACCATCATCCCAGCTTTCCTCACCAAGGATGGCCAGCCGGTGATGAGCTACGGCGTCATGGGCGCCAACATGCAGCCGCAGGGCCACATGCAGACGCTGGTACGCATGCTCGACTACGGTCAGAACCCGCAGGCCGCCTGCGACGCGCCGCGCTGGCGCTACAACGCCGGGCTGGAGATCAATGTCGAGGCCGGCATGGCCAAGGCCACGGTGCAGGGGCTGGCCGGTCGCGGCCACCGCATGGAGGTCATCAACGACTCCTACCAGGACTTCGGGGCCGGCCAGTTCATCTGGCGTGCTGGCGACCCGAAGGTGGAAGGCTACATCGCCGCCAGCGACGCGCGGCGTGACGGTTTGGTGGCCGGCTTTTGATGATGCACCCCCTGAGCGGCTGTTGCCGCTTCCCCCTCTGCTGCGCGAGGGGGACGCACCCAGCGGCCTGGCGCAGCCAGTTCCGCGGGTGCTCTGGAACGGCCGGCTGCGCGGCCTGGATTGAGGATGCGAGTTGACTGAATCACTGATGCTGTCAAAACATAATGCTCCTAAAAACATAGCGACGGGCCTTGTCTTTGCGATGGTGGGGGCCATTGCCTTCAGCGGCAAGGCGATCATCGTCAAGTTGGCCTACCGCCATGGCGTGGACGCGGTCACGCTCATCATGTACCGCATGCTGTTTGCGCTGCCGCTGTTCATCGGCATGGCCTGGTGGGCCAGCCGCGGCCAGCCGGCGCTCACGCGGCGCGACTGGATGGGCGTGGCCGGCCTCGGCTTCAGCGGCTACTACCTGGCCAGCTTCCTCGACTTCGCAGGACTGGCGTATGTCTCTGCCTCGCTGGAGCGGCTCATCCTTTACCTCAACCCCACGCTGGTGCTTTTGCTAGGCCTCTTCCTCTATGGCCGGCACATCACCCTGGCGCAGCGCTGGGGCATGGCCATCAGCTACGCCGGCGTGCTGCTGGTGTTCGGGCGCGAGGTCTCGCTGGCCGGCCCGGGGGTGGCCTGGGGTTCGCTGCTGGTGTTCGGCAGTGCGGTCAGCTACGCGCTCTACCTGAGCTACAGCGGTGAGCTGGTGCGGCGGTTGGGTTCGCTGCGGCTGGTGGGCTTGGCCACCAGCGTGGCCTGTCTGTTATGCATCGGCCAGTTCGTGCTGCTGCGCCCGCTGTCGGCGGCACAGGTGGTGCCCGAGGTGATCTGGCTCTCACTGCTCAACGCCACCGCCTGCACCGCGGTGCCGGTGTTGCTGGTGATGATGGCGATCGAACGCATCGGCGCCGGCATGACGGCGCAGGTCGGCATGGTCGGCCCGATGTCCACCATCCTGATGGGCGTCTGGCTGCTGGGCGAGCCCTTCACGCTATGGATTGCCGCTGGTACCGTGCTGGTGCTGGCCGGCATTTATGTCTTCAGTCGCTCGGCCCGTGAGCCGACGGTGGCGGTGGACTGAAATTCGACCACGTGCAGGGATACGTCGCTGCCCGTATCATTCCTGCCCCTCGGCAGCTACATCAATCAAAGGAAAACAGCATGGATCTCGGAATTGCAGGCAAGTGGGCGTTGGTCGGTGGTGCCAGCAAGGGCTTGGGTTTTGGCTGCGCGCAGGCGCTGGTGCGCGAAGGCGTCAACGTGGTGATCGTGGCGCGCGGTGCCGAGGCGCTGCAGAAGGCGGCGCAGCAGCTTCAGGCCGAAGCCAAGGGCGCACAGGTGGTGGCGGTGCCGGTGGATATCACCACCGTGGCGGGGCGCGAGGCCATCTTCGCGCAGCGCAAGGACTTCGACATCGTGGTCACCAATGCCGGCGGCCCGCCGCCCGGCGACTTCCGCGACTGGGACCGTGAGGCCTGGATCAAGGCGGTGGACGCCAACATGCTGACACCCATTGAACTGATCAAGGCCACGGTCGATGGCATGGCCGCGCGTGGCTTTGGTCGCATCGTCAACATCACGTCGAGTGCGGTCAAGGCGCCGATCGACATCCTGGGCCTGTCCAACGGTGCCCGCAGCGGCCTGACCGGCTTCGTGGCGGGCGTGGCGCGCAACCCGAAGATCGCGGCGCGCGGTGTGACCATCAACAACCTGCTACCCGGCGCCTTCGACACCGACCGCCTGAAGGCCACCATGGTCGGGGCCTCGCAGAAGACCGGCAAGTCGATCGAGGAGGTGGCGGATGCGCGCCGCCTGACGATTCCGTCGCAGCGCTTCGGTACACCGGAGGAGTTCGGCGCCATCTGCGCCTTCCTGTGCAGCCAGCACGGCGGCTACATCAACGGCCAGAACGTGCTGGCCGATGGCGGCGCTTTCCCGGGTACCTTCTGAGGCAGAGCGGGTCCGCGCATGCGGACCCGAGGTTCAGCGCCGCAGCGGGGCGCTGCCGGCCGGCGCCGACGTGGCCGGCTGGGTCACCGGCAGGGTGCTCTTGGGCGTCACGGTCAGGATGGCCTGCGAGCCGCCCAGCACGCCGCCTTCGGTCAGCTCCACGGTGGCGCTGCGGTCGGGTTTGGTGAAGACCAGCAGGCTGGTCTTGCCGCGCACCGCGCTCACCAGTGTCCAGCCCTGCGGCGGGTACTGCTCCAGGAAGAAGGTGTAGGCCGCGTTCGGGTTCTGGTCCAGTTCCAGCACCACACGGCCGACCCAGCTGTCGCCCGAACCCATGATGAGCGACTGGCCGTGGTTGATCTTGGCACCCGCCGGCAGGTGGGTGTTGGTGATCAGGTCGTTCATGGTGCCGGCGCCGCTGTTGCCGCTGCCGCTCGACGTGGTGGCGCAGCCGGCAAGCGCGATCAGGGCGGACAAGAGCACGGGCTTGAGGGACACGGGTTTCATGGCGGGTTCCTGAAAGACGGGGCGGGATTCAACGCCGCGACGATACCACGATGCCGCCCACGATCAGCGTGAACGCCACTCCGTGGTAGAGCTGTGGCAATTCACCCAGCAGCGCCGATGACAGCACGGCAGCGAACAGCGGCGTGAGGTTGGAAAAGAAGCCGGCCACCGAGGGGCCGGCGCGCTGCACGCCGGCGCCCCAGCAGCGGTAGGCCAGTAGCGCCGGCCCGAGCGCGATGAACAGCAGTGCGCCGATCAGTGGCCAGCTCCACAGGATGCGTGCCTCCGTGAGCGCCCACTCGCCGGCGGCGAACAGGGCAGACCACACCAGGCCCAGCGCAATCTGCGCCATCAGGAAGGCGGCCCAGTTGCCGCGGATGTCGGCCGGCTCCTTGCCTGGCTGGGTCAGCATCCAGCTGTACCAGGCCCAGGCCATGGCGGCCAGCAGCACGTAGAGATCGCCAGGCACCAGGCGCACCTGCAGCAGCGACTCGGGGTGTCCGCGGCTGAGCACCAGCAACACCCCGCTCATGGACAGCGCCGCGCCCAGCATCTGGCGGCGCGAGATGCGGGCGCCGAAGAACAGGCGGCCGAACAGCAGCATCCAGACCGGGATGCTGGACGCCACCAGCGTGACATTGATCGGTGTCGAGGTGTGCAACGCCAAGTACTGCAGCGCGTTGTAGGCGCCAATGCTCAACAGGCCCAGCAGGGCGAAGCGCCGCCAGTGTGGCCACAGGCCACTGGCCGGGCGCAGCACGGCACCGGCCAGCGGCAGCAGCAGCACGAAGGCCAGCAGCCAGCGCAGCAGGTTGAGCGTCATGGGCGGCACCAGCGGGCTGACCATGCGCCCGACGACGGCATTGCCGGCCCACATCAGGGGCGGGATGGTCAGGAGCAGGGCGGTGGTGGGGGAGAGTCGGGCGTGCATGGCCCCGCACTGTAGCAAGTCCATTGGCCTGCGCCGGTCACGGGTGTTTTGACACTGTGGCATGCTGCAGCGGCCTTAGAATTTTTGTCCATTGCAGGAGACAACCATGACCCAGATTCCATCCCGCGCCGTGCGCATCGAACAGTACGGTGGCCCCGAGCAGCTCCAGATCGCTGAGGTGATGGTGGGCGAGCCTGGCCCGGGCGAGATCCGCATCCGCCACAAGGCCATCGGCCTGAACTTCATCGACACCTATCAGCGCTCCGGCCTGTACCCGTTGCCGCTGCCCCTGCAGCTGGGCATGGAGGCGGCCGGCGTCGTCGAGGCGGTGGGCGAGGGCGTGACGCACCTGAAGGTGGGCGACCGCGCCGCCTACGCCAGCCAGCCGCCGGGCGCTTATTGCGAACTGCGCGTGATGCCGGCCAAGTGTGTCTGCAAGCTGCCGGACGCTATTTCCTTCGAGACCGGCGCGGCCATGATGCTCAAGGGCCTGACGGTGCAGTACCTGCTGCGCAGCACCCAGCCGCAGGGCGGGCTGCAGGCCGGCGACCCCATCCTGTTCCATGCCGCGGCCGGCGGCGTGGGGCTGATTGCCTGCCAGTGGGCGCGCGCCATGGGCCTGCAGCTCATCGGTACTGCGGGTTCAGACGAGAAATGCGCCCTGGCCAAGGCCAACGGCGCGGCGCACGTCATCAACTATGCCAAGGAAGACTTCGTGGCGCGGGTGAAGGAGATCACCGGTGGACAGGGGGTGAAGGTGGTCTATGACTCGGTGGGCAAGGACACCTTCGTGAAGTCGCTCGACTGCCTGCGCCCCTTTGGGCTGGCGGCCAATTTCGGCAATGCCTCGGGCAAGGTGGAACCGCTGGACATCAACCTGTTGGCGGCCAAAGGCTCGCTCTATGTGTCACGCCCGACGCTGTTCACCCACATCGCCACGCGCGAGCGCACGCAGGCCATGGCCGACGACCTGTTTGCCATGGTCAGCAGCGGCCAGGTGCGGATCCAGATCGACCAGCGCTACCCGCTGGAGCAGGTGCAGCAGGCGCACCGCGACCTGGAAGCGCGCAAGACCACCGGCTGCACCATCCTGACGCTGTAAGGCGCCGGGCTCAGAACTTCAGCAGGGCCAGCACCAGCTGTGGCACGGAGTTGGCCTGCGCCATCATGGCGGTGCCGGCCTGCTGCAGGATCTCGGTGCGTGAGCGCTGGGCCGCTTCGGCGGCAAAGTTGGCGTCCTGCATGCGCCCGCGGCTGGCGGACAGGTTTTCGTTGCTGATGTCCAGTGTGCTGACGACGTTCTCCAGCCGCGACATCTGCGCCCCCACGCGCGCACGCTGGCGGAACACGTACTCCAGGGCCCGGTCCAGTGCGGCCATCGAGGTGCCGGTGCTGGTGGCGATGTCGACGGCCTCCAACCCCAGCGCGCCCAGGTTGGTGCTGCCAGCGCTCACCGTCAGCGAGTCGCCGGCATTGCCGCCCACCTGCATGCTCAGGAAGCGGCCATTGCCGACACCGGCGGCAATCTTCTCGAACACCTCTGCGAAACCGTCGGTCACGTCACCACCCCGGCCGGAGCCGTAGTCCGGAATGATGTTCTCGGCCGTCTTCACGGGGCCGCCGTCGACGTCAAAGCCGCCAATGGCGCCGGTGTCGTCGTTGCTGAAGTTGAATGTGCCGACGAAGGCCGCCTTGTTGGCGTTGTAATCCGTCAGGAAGGCGGCCTGGCTGGCATAGGCGCCGTGGGTGGCGTTGGCGAACGCATCGTTGAGCGTCTTGCCGGCGGTGTTGTGCAGGTACTGGAGCATGTCCTGCACGCCGCCACCGCCAGCGGCCTGGATCTGCTTGTGCAAGTAGCGCATGGCGACATAGGCCGAGGAGTAGTCCACGCTGCTGCCGCCCCAGGCGCTGATGTTGTCGGCCAGCGTGGCTGCCACGCCGTCGGCCTGCACCCGCTCTTCGGCGCCGTGGATGAATTCCGCCGCGCCCTCCAGGAACCAGAGGTTGTTCGCGTCGCTGCGCACCTCGCCCCAGCTGGCGCTGCGTGCCATGACGGCATGCACCATCTCGTGCGCGATGATGCGGTCGTTGTAGAACGGGCCGCTGCCGCCGTTGGGCAGGTTGGGCGGCACGAAGTCCGCCATGTCCACCTGCATCGTGATGTTGGTGGCCTTGCCTGAGGCCACGGCCGAGGACGCCACCTGGGCCGCGGTGCCGCCGGCGCCGTCGGTGAAGGTGGTGATCTCGATGTTCATCTGAGCGCCGTCGGCCTTGATGCCGTACTGCTCGCTGATCAGGCGCTCGGCGTCGGCCAGCCAGCCGCCATTCTGCAGGCCGTCGAGCACGGCCAGCTGCTCCAGATTGCCGACCACGCTGCTGCGTGACTGGTCGAAGATGAACTCGCCGTTGAACTTGGCGCTGCTGGAGATGCGCTCCACTTCCTGCTTGAGCTGTGCTACTTCGGCCTGCAAGGCCTGGCGGTCGGCACCCGACATCATGGAGTTGCCGGCCTGCACGGCGAGGTCGCGCATGCGCATCAGGTTGTCGCCGACGCTGGCCAAGGCGCCCTCGGCGGTCTGCAGGAAGGAGATGCCGTCGTTGGCATTGCGCGCGGCCATGCTGTTGCCGCGTACCTGGGCCGTCATGCGCTCGGTGATGGCCAGGCCGGCGGCATCATCGCGTGCGCTGTTGATGCGCATGCCGGTGGACAGCCGCTGAAGCGAGGTGGCCAGCGTCGAGCCCGTGCCTGCCAGATGGCGGTGCACGGTCAATGCAGCGACGTTGGTGTTGACACTCAGCCCCATGGCACTTCCTGCGCGGGTGATCCTGGTTGACGGGGCCATGCCCGAACACGGTCGCCCCCCGAATGGGTCGACCGCACCTTCTCGTGTTTTCGGCCGTTGCGGCGAAAACTGTGGGCCGGCGCAGACCGTGCTAAGCTTTTTTCATCCATGGCCGATAACAAAAGATGAGCACCAATGCGCCAGCCAGCAGCGTGAGCCAGACCGACGCGGAGCAGGATTCGCTGATGGCATCGGCCATCCTGCGTGAGCGGATCGAGTTGCTGCACGATCAGCTGCCTTTCCTGCTGATCAGCAGCTTCGGGGCGTCCTGCGCGCTGGTGGCCATGCTGTGGACGGATGGTGTCCGCCCTGACCTGCTGCTGGGCTGGCTGGCTGGCGCCGCGCTGCTGACTGTGGTGCGTTGGCTGCTGCTGCACCGCTACCAGCAGCAGCCCCGGGATGCCCGCGATCCGGTGTACTGGTCGCGGCTGTACCTGCTCATGGCGGCCATTTCCGGCGGCATGCTGTGCCTGGCCGGGCTGCTGTTCTTCCAGACGCACCTGCTGACGCTGTTCGCCATCAGCCTGATCGTCGGCGGCAGTTCCATCGTCTCGATCATGCTGCACGCGGCCTATCTGCCGGCGCACCGCGCGTTCGTGCTGCTGGCGTTGCTGCCGTTTGCCCTGCTATGTCTGCAGCAATCGGAGCCAATCTATGTGGCGCTCGGCATCATCGGGCTGATCTTCCTGCCGCTCAACCTGCTGTTGGCGCGCAAGATGCAGAACAACCTGCTCGAGTCGATCCGGCTGCGCCTGCGCAACCAGGCGCTGATCGAGGCGCTGACACGGCAGAAGGAGGTGGCCGAGGCCGCCCAACTGCGCGCGGAGCAGGCCAATGTGGCCAAGACCCGCTTCTTCGCCGCCGCCAGCCATGACCTGCGTCAGCCGGTGCAGGCGCTGGAGCTGTTTGCTGCCACGCTGGAGCAGCAGCTGGCCCACCATCCCAGCCGGGCGCTGGTAGCCAACATCCGCGCCGTTGGGCGAGAGTTCGGCGACCTGCTCAACACCCTGCTGGATTTCTCCAAGATCGATGCCGCCGCCATCCAGCCGGCGCGGCGCGACTTCCCCATCACCGACCTGCTGCAGCGTCTGGCGGACGACTTCAAGCCGCAGGCCACTGCACGCGGGCTGCAGTGCCGGGTGGTGTTGAGTTCGGCGTGGGTGCACAGCGATCCGGTGCTGCTGGAGCGCATCCTGCGCAACCTGATGAGCAATGCCATCAAGTACACGCCCAGCGGCAAGGTGCTGCTGGGGTGCCGGCGCGTGGGCGGCAACAGCCTGCGCATCGAGGTGCATGACACCGGCGTGGGCATCGCACCGGGTCAGCAGCACACCATCTTCAAGGAGTTCACGCAGGTTGACGGCGGCAGCGGCCTGGGCCTGGGGCTGGGGCTGGCCATCGTAGACGGGCTGGCGCGGCTGCTACAGCATCCGCTGAGCGTGCGCTCGCAGCTGCAGCGCGGCTCAACGTTCGCGGTGACGGTGCCGCTGGGCTTGCCGGGCTTGCCGGCGCGGCCGACCGCACCGGCGGCGCAGGACCGGCGGCTGGCGGCGTCCATTCTGCTGGTCGACGACGACCAGTCCATCCGCCTGTCGGCAGCGCATCTGCTGGAGAGCTGGGGTTTCGCGGTGGTCACGGCCGAGTCGGCCGAGGAGGCGCTGGAGATGCTACGCAGCACCGGCTTCCAGCCCGACGTCATCCTGGCCGACTACCGGCTGCGCGAGGGGCGCACCGGCGTCGAGGCCATCCGCGCCATGCGGACCTACTGCGGCCGCGAGGTGCCGGCGGCCATCCTGACCGGCGACACCGAGCCGGAGCTGCTGCGCGACCTCAAGGCCTCGGGCTTTGCGCTGCTGTACAAGCCGGTGGCAGCCGCCAAGCTGCGCACGCTGATCGGCAATCTGATGCGGACCTGAAGCGCCGTTAGCCCGGCGTGCTGGCGCGTTCGATCAGAAAGTCCAGGAAGGTACGCGTCTTCAGCGGCATGAACTTGCGCGTCGGTACCGCGGCATAGGCCGTCAGGCGCCCGAGCATCCATTCGGGCAGCAGCTGCACCAGCTGCCCGCTGCGCAGAAAAGGCAGGGCGATCAGCTCCGAGATGGCGAAGAAGCCCACGCCGTCCAGGCCGGCGCGCAGCACCACGTCGGAACTTTCGGTGCGCAGCGCCAGCGTCACCGGCACCTCCACCGGCGTGGCGCTGTCGCTGTCCAGTGGCTCCAGGTGCAGGCTGCGCCCGGCCTGGTCCTGTCCGGGCAGCTGGACCGGCTTGAGGTAGGCGTGTTGCGCCAGGTCGGCCGGCGCGCGCGGCGTGCCGGCGCGCTGCAGGTAGGCCGGCGCTGCGCACAAGATCAGGTTGTTGCTGCCTAGCGGGCGCGCCACCACATTGGCATCGAAGCCTTCGTCGGCGGCAATCACGGCCAGGTCGAAGCTGTCGATGCGCGACAGCGGCTGGGCGTCGATCGACAGGTCGAGCAGCAGGCCTGGATGGCGCTCGCGCCATAGTGCGATGCTGGGGGCGATGAAATAGGACGCCATGGTGGGCGTGCTCACGACGCGCACCGTGCCCTGCAGGGCCTGGCTGTGCGCTGCAGCGGCCTGCTCCGCCTCCTGGATGTCCTGCAGGATGCCGTGCAGCCGCGCGCCGTATTCGTTGCCGGCCTCGGTCAATGAGAGCTTGCGCGTCGTGCGGTGCAGCAGCCGCGTGCCCAGGCTGTGCTCCAGGTCGGCCACCAGCCGGGTCACGACTGCCGGTGACAGGTCCAGCGCCCGCGCGGCGCCGGCAAAACTACCTTCTTCAACCACGCGCTGAAAGACTTGCATGGAGAGCAATCGATCCATGCTGGGTATTTTATTGCTGATTCAGAAATAGTTACTTGAAAAATTTGCTGTTTTTCTTGAAATGAAGCCGTCATAAAGTTCGTTCCATCGATGAATCGAAATAAATCCGACTCACCGAGGCTGGACAGACGAGAAAGCGATTTCCTGCCATGCCCAGAAAACTTTGTTTGTTTTTGAAAGGAAATTCATCATGAACCGCACTTACGCAAGCGTCATCACCCTGGCCATCGCCACTTTCGCCGCCGGCCACGCCTTGGCCGCCGATCCCGCTGCCAAGACCCGTGCCCAGGTCGCAGCCGAACTGCTGGACGCCCAGCGCACCGGCGACATCATGGACCTCAGCTTGGGCGAGAAGATCAACGAGCTGTACCCCACGCGTTACCCGGCCAAGCCGGTGGCGCAGGGCCGTACGCGTGCCGAGGTGGAGGCTGAACTGGCCGAAGCCCGCCGTACCGGCGACATCGTCGAAGGCGAGTCCGGCCAGAAGCTCAACCAGCTGTATCCGAACCGCTATCCGGCCAAGGCGGATGTGCAGAGCCGTACGCGTGCCGAAGTGAAGGCCGAGTTGTCCGAGGCACGCCGCACCGGCGACATCGTGGAAGGTGACTCCAACCTGAAGCTGAACCAGCTCTACCCGAACCGCTACCCCAAGAAGGGCTGAGCTGCACGGTGAAAGACTGAAAGGCCGCCGGGGTCATGGCCCCGGCGGCCTTTTTTCATTGTGGTGCGATCTGTCCCGGCTTAGCGGCTGCGTCGCACGCGCAGCAGCTCGTCCAGGATCAGGCAGGCCGCGCCAACGGTGATGGCACTGTCGGCCACGTTGAAGGCCGGGAAATGCCAGCTGCGCAGGTGGAAGTCGAGGAAGTCCACCACATAGCCGTGCAGCAGGCGGTCGATCACATTGCCGATGGCCCCGCCCAGGATGCAGGCCAGGGCAAAGGAGAACAGCCGCTGGCCGGCATGCGAGCGCAGCAGCCAGAGGATGACGAGCACTGCCACCAGTGCGATGCCGACAAAGAACCAGCGCTGCCAGCCCGAGGCCCCAGCCAGGAAGGAGAAGGCCGCGCCACTGTTGTGCACGCGCACGATGTTGAAGAAGCTCGTCACATAGGTGCTTTCACCCGGGTGGTAATAGCCCAGGATCAGCACCTTGGTGAACTGGTCGGCCAGCAGCAGGATGAAGGCCAGGCCCAGCCACTGCAGCATGCCGCCGGTGCCTTGGGGTTTGCGGGCCATCAGGCGTGTTTCCTTTCCTCGCCAGCACCATAGAGGTTGCTGGTGCAGCGGCCGCACAACGTGGGGTGGGTCGCGTCATGGCCGACGTCCTCGCGGTAATGCCAGCAGCGCTCGCATTTGGCATGTTTTGAGGCCTCGACGACCGTAGACAGGGCGTCACCAGCTATCAACTTGATAGCGGATGTGATGAAAACAAACTTCAGGTCCTCGCCCAGGCTTCTCAGCAGAGCGTGGTCACCGGCGTCAACCGTCAGCGCGACTTCGGCTTGCAGCGAGGCGCCGACCTGGCCTGCGGCGCGCAGCGCCTCGATGTCCTTGTTCACCACGTCACGGATCTCACGGATGCGATTCCACTTGGCCAACAGCGCCGCATCCGGCATGCCCAGATCGGCGTAGGTCTCCAGGAAAATCGATTCGGAAGCGCCGAACACCTTCCACGCTTCCTCGGCGGTGAAGCTCAGGAAGGGTGCCATCCAGCGCAGCATGGCGTGGGTGAGCTGGTACAGCGCGGTCTGGGCGCTGCGGCGTGCCAGCGACTTCGGGGCGGTGGTGTAGAGGCGGTCCTTCAGCACGTCCAGGTAGAACGCGCCCAAGTCTTCCGAGCAGTAGACCTGCAGCTTGGCCACCACCGGGTGGAACTCGTAGACCTCGTAGTGGGCCAGGATTTCCTGCTGCAGCTCGGCGGCGCGGCTCAGCGCGTAGCGGTCGATCTCCAGCAGCTGGTCGGCTGGCACGGCGTCCGTCGCGGGATCGAAGTCGCTCACATTGGCGAGCAGGAAACGCAGCGTGTTGCGGATGCGACGGTAGGCGTCCACCACACGCGCCAGGATCTTGTCATCGATGCCGAGGTCGCCCGAGTAGTCGGTGGCCGCGCACCACAGGCGGATGATCTCGGCGCCCATCTTCTCGCTGACCTGCTGCGGCGCCACCACGTTGCCCACGCTCTTGCTCATCTTGCGGCCCTGGCCGTCCACGGTGAAGCCGTGGGTCAGCAGGCCGCGGTAGGGCGCGCGGCCGTACATGGCGCAGGCGGTCAAGAGCGATGAATGGAACCAGCCGCGGTGCTGGTCATGGCCTTCCAGGTAAAGGTCGGCCTCGGGGCCGCCGTCCTCATGGCCGCTGTGCGGGTGCGAGGTCTTGAGCACCGTGGTGTGCGTGGTGCCGGAATCGAACCAGACTTCGAGGATGTCGCTGCTCTTGCTCCACTGCGCGGCATTGCTGGTATCGCCGATGCGCTGCAGGATGTCGGCGGCGGTCAGCTTGCTCCAGGCCTCGATGCCACCCTGTTCCACGACCTCGGCGGCCAGGTCGATGATCTCGGGCGTGCGTGGGTGCGGCTCGCCGCTGTCCACGTCGAGCAGGAAGGGCAGCGGTACGCCCCAGCTGCGCTGGCGCGAGATGCACCAGTCGGGCCGGTTGGCGATCATGTCGCGCAATCGGGCCTTGCCGTTCTCGGGGTAGAAGCTGGTTTCTTCGATGGCCGCCAGGGCCAGCTGGCGCAGGGTCTGCGGCGCCTTGTCCGTGGTGAAGATGCCCTCGCCTTCGTCCATGCGCACGAACCACTGCGCCGCGGCACGGTAGATCACCGGCGTCTTGTGGCGCCAGCAGTGCGGGTAGCTGTGCGTGATGTCCTGGGTGGCGAACAGGCGCCCGGCTTTTTGTAGCGTCTCCAGCACCACCGGCACGGCCTTCCAGATGTTGAGGCCGCCAAAGAGCGGGAAGTCGGCCGCATAAGAGCCGTTGCCCTGCACCGGGTTGAGGATGTCCTCGTATTTCATGCCGTGGGCCACACAGCTGTTGAAGTCGTCGACGCCGTAGGCGGGCGCCGAGTGCACGATACCCGTGCCATCGTCGGCGGTGGCGTAGTCGGCCAGGTACACGGGCGAGAGGCGCTGGTAGCCCGCATCGACGTCGTACAGCGGGTGCTTGAAGTTGATCAGGCCGAGGTTCTTGCCCAGCGTGGTGGCGAGCACCTTGCCGGACAGCTTGAAACGCTCCATGCACTTCTCGACCAGAACGGCCGCAAGCACCAGCAGGCCACGTTCGGTCTGCACCAGCGCGTATTCCAGCTCGGGATTCAGGTTGAGCGCCTGGTTGGCGGGGATGGTCCAGGCGGTGGTGGTCCAGATCACGGCAAAAGCCGGCTGCTCCAGCTTCGGCAGGCCGAAGGCCGCGGCCAGCTTCTCGGGTTCGGCGCACTCGAAGCCCACGTCCAGCGTGGTGCTCTTCTTGTCCTGGTACTCGATCTCGAACTCGGCGAGCGACGATCCGCAGTCGAAGCACCAGTAGACGGGTTTCAGGCCGCGGTAGACGAAGCCACGCTCCATCACGCGCTTGAAGGCGCGGATCTCGGCCGCCTCGTTGACGAAGTCCATCGTCTTGTAGGGGTGGTCCCACTGGCCCAGCACGCCCAGGCGCTTGAAGTCGGCCATCTGCTGCGCGATCTGCTCGGTGGCAAAGGCGCGGCTCTTGGCCTGCATCTCGTCACGCGGCAGGTTGCGGCCGTGCAGCTTCTCGATGGCGTTCTCGATCGGCAGGCCATGGCAGTCCCAGCCTGGGATGTACTGCGCGTCCAGGCCCTTCAACTGGCGTGCCTTGACGATCATGTCCTTGAGGACCTTGTTGACGGCATGGCCGATGTGGATCTGGCCGTTGGCGTAGGGCGGGCCGTCGTGCAGGATGAATTTGGGTTTGCCGGCACGCGCATCGCGCAGCTTCTTGTACAGGCCCTTGTCTTCCCATTCCTTCACCCAGCCCGGCTCACGCTTGGGCAGGTCGCCACGCATGGGGAAGGGCGTGTCGGGCAGGTTCAGGGTACTGCGGTAATCCGTTTTGTTGGCGTCAGACATGGCAATGATTTCGTGTGGGCTTCGACCCGCTCAGCCCGAACGCAGAGGTTGGGGGCAACATGGAAAAGCCGTGTGCCCTGAGCGTGGTCGAAGGGCGACGACCGTGGTGACGAAGGCGTCTAAATTCGGTCGCGCGTGGTCTGCCGGTGCGTCTCGGCGTGCATGGAGGCGAAGAACGCCCGTGCATCGTCGCAGTCCTTGGTGATGCCCTTGGTCAGGGCGTCCAGACTGTCGTAGCGCAGTTCGTCGTGCAGTTTGTGCAGCAGTTCCACGCGGATGATTTTACCGTAGGCCCCCTCGGCGCCCAGATGGGGCGGCCAGTCCAGGCAATGGGTTTCCAGCAGCACGCGGCCGCCGTTGACATCACTCGGATCGAGCGAGGGGCGTACGCCGAGGTTGGCCACACCGCGCAGCGGCTCGGGTGCGAGGCCGTGTACCAGCACCGCGAAGATGCCGCTGGCGGCTGGCTTCCAGTGGGCAAAGCGCAGGTTCAGCGTCTTGAAGCCGAGTTCGCGCCCGAGCTTGCGGCCGTGCACCACGTGGCCGGAGATGTGGTACGGGTGGCCGAGCAGGCGCGCCGCATCGGCCATGCGCCCTTCGCTCAGCGCCGCGCGCACCGCTGAGCTGGAAACGCGCAGGCCATGCACCTCGTAGCTGTTCATGCGCGCCACGTCGAAACCTTGCACGGTACCGGCAGCGTCCAGCAGGGCGTAGTCGCCGGCGCGTTTGGCGCCAAAGCGGAAGTCGTCACCCACCAGCACGTAGCGCGCACCGAGACCCTGCACCAGCACGTCGTCGATGAAGGCCTGGGGGGAGAGCGAGGCCAGCCGGGCATCGAAGGGCAGCACCACGACCTGGTCGATACCGCAGCGCTGCAGATCGGCCAGCTTGTCGCGCAGGGTGGCAATGCGCGCCGGCGCCAGCTCGGCGTTTTTCGTCACGCCGGCGAAATAGTCACGCGGGTGCGGCTCGAAGGTCATGGCGCAGCTGGGCACGCCACGCTGCGCCGCCTCGCTGCGCAGCAGCGCCAGCATGGCCTGGTGGCCGCGGTGCACGCCGTCGAAATTGCCGATGGTCAGGGCGCAGGCCGGGGCAATGCCGGGGTGGTGGAAGCCGCGGAAGACCTTCATGGAGCGATATGGTTTTGATAGCGGTCAGCGCTGTAACGGAAAGCATCTGACGTCTATGTGTCACGAAAACAGGGTATATTGTGACCGAGAGACGCAGGCGTTCCGTGTTGCTGGTTTTTGACCGTTCAGGAGGCGTGTTTTGAAAGTCTTGAAGCTGTCGGCCCAGGGGTTGCCCCAGTCGTGGATTTCGCTCGAAGAGGCGGTGCTGCACTACGCCGCCGACGAGGTGCGTTGGGAATCCGGCGGCGAGATCGCCGTCTTCCACGGCGGCCACAACGCCATCACCGGCCAGCAGTCGATCATCACGGTCAACAGCATCATCGGCACCAAGGGCGTGCCCAATATCAACCCCTTCAACCTGCGACCGAGCCTGACCAACAGCAAGCTGTTCATCCGCGACCGCAATGTCTGCGCCTATTGCGGTGACCACTTTCACGAAACCGATCTCACGCGCGAGCACATCATCCCCTTCGCGCAGAACGGGCAGGACCACTGGATGAACGTCGTTACCGCCTGCCGTGCCTGCAACCATCGCAAGAGCCATCGCACGCCGGAGCAGGCGGGCATGCCGCTGCTGTACGCGCCCTATGTGCCGAGCCTGTGGGAAGACTTCATCCTGCGCAACCGCCGCATCCTGGCCGACCAGATGGAGTTCCTGATGGCGCACGTGCCGCGCTCGTCCAGGTTGCTGGTCAACTGAGGGCACAGTCCGCCGTCGCGGCGGATTTTCATTACCATGGCGGCAGTATCTATCTGCCTTACCCATGCCGTCCCAGCGAACCCTGCGTGTTCTGGTCGTCGACGACGATCCCATCCAGCAGCGCATTGCCGCGCGCCTGCTGCGTGAGCTCGGCCATTCGGGGGCCTTGGCCGGCAACGGGGAGCGGGCGCTGCAGATTTTGCAGCAGCAGCTGTTTGACGCCATCCTGCTCGACCTGAACATGCCGGTGCTCGACGGCATGGCCACGCTCGCGGCGTTGCGCGCGCAAGCCACCGCGGCGCGACCCCACCCGCCAGTGGTACTGGTCAGCGGCGACGATCTCCAGGCGACCTGGGCCTACTACCGCGCCGCCGGCGCCATCTCGTTCCTGCAGAAGCCGCTGGACATCCAAGCGGTGAGCGCACAGCTTCAGCGCCTGGCTTGACCACCGCCCGGGCATCCCGGGAGATGCCTTGGATAAACCCGTCTGCTCGTGCTTGACAAAGGTGAGATGTCATCCGGACAATGGCATTTTTATCAAATAAATCGCCATTCTTGGCGATTTTTCCCGACGACAACGACAAGAAGGGACGTTGATCCATGCGCCTTAACCTGCCTGTCACGCAAACCGGCTACGACTTCCCGGCCGACCAGACGCTGATCTCGGTCACCGACCTCAAGGGTCGTATCACCTACTGCAACCACAACTTCATCTCCGTCAGCGGCTACAGCCGCGAGGAGCTGATGGGGCAGCCGCACAACATGGTGCGCCATCCGGACATGCCGGAAGAAGCCTTCCGCGACATGTGGGACACGATCCAAGGCGGCAAGCCCTGGACCGGGCTGGTGAAAAACCGGCGCAAGAACGGCGACTACTACTGGGTACGCGCCAATGCCACGCCGATGCGCAAGGGCGCGGACATCATCGGCTACCTGTCGGTGCGCACCAAGCCGAAGGACGAAGAGGTGCAGGCTGCCGAGGCCTTGTATGCCACGATGCGCGCTGAGGCCGAGAGCGGGCGGCGCCTGCACCAGTTGCGGCATGGACAGGTGATCCGTGCCGACTGGCTGGGGGCCATCGTCCGCACGCTCACGCCGGGGCTGCGCAGCCAGATCGTGCTGCTCAATCTGTGGGCCGCCGCCGGACCGTTTGTGTGCGCCCAGCTGGATGCGCCGCACTGGGTGACGGGCGTGGTGGCGGCGTTCACGGTCACCACGGCCGCGCTGCTGGCCATGCGCCTGACGCTGCGCCCCTTGAAGGAGGTGGTGGAGACCGCCAACCTGATTGCCAGCGGCGACCTCACCAGCTTCATCCAGGTCACCGGCAAGGACGAGATTGCGGAGCTGCAGCTGGCGATGGCGCAGATGGCGCTGTCGGTGCGTACCGTGGTGCGTGATGTGCGCCATGAAGTGGCCAACCTGCGCGGTGCCACGCAGGAAATCGCCGCCGGCAACCACGACATGTCGATGCGCACCGAGTCGCAGGCCTCCAACCTGGAGCAGACCGCGGCCTCAATGGAGCAGATCAACGGCACCACGCAGCAGACCACCCAACTGGCGCGGGACGGCGCCCAGGTGGCGCGCGAGACCTCGACTGTGGCGCGGCGCAGCCATGAGGCCGTGCTGGCGGTGGCGCAGACCATGCAGGAGATCTCGGAATCGTCGCGCCGTATCGGCGACATCATCCAGGTGATCGAGGGCGTGGCCTTCCAGACCAACATCCTGGCGCTCAACGCCGCGGTGGAAGCGGCGCGCGCCGGCGACCAGGGCCGCGGCTTTGCGGTGGTGGCCGCCGAGGTGCGGGCGCTGGCGCAGCGCACCACCGCTGCCGCCAAGGAGATTCGTGACCTGATCGAGGAATCGCGCGAGCGCGTGGACAGCGGCGCGGCGCGCAGCGCCGAGGCGCGCGAACGCATGGACGAGGCCATGGAATCGGTCGACAAGGTGGCGGCCGTGCTGGAGAACATCAGCCATGCCACCAGCGAGCAGTCGCTCGGTGTGGCCAAGGTCAGCACGTCGGTGGTGGACCTCGATGCCATCACCCAGCAGAACGCGGCCATGGTGGAGGAACTTGCGGCCGCCGCCCAGTCGCTCAACTCGCAGGTGCAGCAGGTGCACGACTCGATCCGCGTTTTCCGCTTGACCAACAGCGACACCACGCTGGCCGAAATCGATGCCGTGGCGCTGCGCAAGGAAAGCAAGGAGGGCCAGGCGGCCAACGGCGAACTGAACTACCAGGGCGCGCTGCAGTCACACCAGCAGTACATCGTGGACCTGCGCAACGCCATCCTGCGCAAGCTCACGCTGGAGGTCGACCGCTATCGCCGTGACGACTGCTGCGACGTCGGCGAGTGGGTCGTCGGCGCGGGCAAGCAGCGCCATGGCCATACCCCGGCGTTCAGCGAACTGATCAAGCACCATCACGCGATGCACCAGGAACTTGGCCGCGCGGCCGAGGCCGTGAACCAGAAGCGCATGACGGAGGCGCAGGCCATGCTGGAGTCCGGCCAGTCGGTGCACCACGCCTCGCGCGCCATGATGGCGGCACTCAAGGCGCTGCTGCAACGCTGATTTTCTATCGCCTGCATCCGGCTCACCGGTACGGAACCGGTGAGAGGTGCTTCCTTCAGGCGAAGACGCCAGCCGTCTCCTGCATGCGCGCCGAGACCTCACCCAGCTGGTGCAGGCTGTCGCCGTAGGTCATCTCCAGCTGCGTCAGCTTCTTGAAGTAGTGGCTGACGATGTACTCATCCGTCACGCCGATACCACCGTGCAACTGCACCGCCTGCTGGCCGACGAAGCGCATGGATTGGCCCAACTGGTACTTGGCGCGCGCCAGTGCGCGGCGTCGCTCGTCAGCCGGGGCATTGAGCTTGAGGCTGGCGTAGTAACTCATCGAGCGCGCCAGTTCCAGTTGCATCTTCATGTCCGCGGCACGGTGGCGCAGCGCCTGGAAGCTGGCAATGGTCACGCCGAACTGCTTGCGCGTGTTCAGGTACTCCAGCGTCACGGCCAGGGTCTGGTCCATCACGCCCACCGCTTCGGCGCAGGTAGCGGCCATGCCGATGTCCACCGCATGTTCCAGCGCAGCCAGTCCGTCGCGCGTGACCAGCTGGGCCGGTGCGTTCGTCAACACCACGTCGGCGGCACGACCGCCATCTTGTGTACCGTAGCCGCGCGTGCTCACGCCAGCGGCGTTGCGCTCCACCAGAAAGAGGGCGATCTTGCCGTCCACCGTGGCCGGCACCAGGAAGGCGTCGGCCTGATCGCCTGCGGTCACTACGTTTTTGGTAGCGCTCAGCGTCCATCCGCCAAGTGTTTTGGCCGCTTTTGCCTCACAAACGTCGAGGCGGTAGCGGGTACGGCGCTCCTGCTGGGCCAGCACCACCAGCGCTTCGCCGGAGGCGATCTTCGGCAGCCAGGCAGCTTTCAGGTCGGCGCCGGCATAACCGGCCAGTACCGCGCCGGCGATCAGGCTCTGCGCCAGCGGCTCCAGCACGATGCCGCGCCCCAGTTCTTCCATGACCACCATGCCTTCCACCGGCCCCATGCCGAGACCGCCGTCGTCTTCGGGGATGTAGAGGCCGCACAGACCGAGTTCGGTGAGTTCTTCCCAGGCCTTGCGCGAGAAGCCGGGCACGCCTTCCTTGCCGGCCTCGATGCTGCGGCGGCGTTCGAAGCCGTAGCCTTTCTCCACCCATTTGTGCACGGCGTCACGCAGTTGCTGCTGGTCGTCGCTGAAATCGAAATCCATGTTCTGTCTCCTGATGCTCAACCCAGAATGGTTTGAGCGACGATGTTGCGTTGCACTTCGTTCGAGCCACCGTAAATGGTGGTCTTGCGCATGTTGAAGTAGGTCGAGGCCAGGGGCGCATTGGCGGTGATACCGCCAGGGAAGTCACCCTGCCAGCCGGCTTCCATGGCTTCGCGGATCAGCGGCAGCGCATACGGGCCGGCGGCCAGCATCATGAGTTCGCTGTAACGCTGCTGGATCTCGCTGCCGCGGATCTTGAGCAGGCCGGCTATGTCGAGCGAGTTCTTGCCCGACTTCTCGGCGCTCAATACGCGCAGCACCAGCATCTCCAGCGCTACCACGTCGACTTCGAGCTTGGCGATCTCGTCGCGGAAGCGCACGTCGTCATACACGCCCTCGGTCTTTGCGATACGTTTCAGGCGCTCCAGCTCGCGCTTGGCGCGGTTGACGTCGGCGATGTTGGTGCGCTCGTGGCTCAGCAGGTGCTTGGCGTAGGTCCAGCCCTTGTTTTCCTCGCCGATCAGGTTCTCTGCCGGCACCGCCACGTTGTCGAAGAAGACCTCGTTCACCTCGCACTCGCCGTCGAGCAGGCGGATCGGGCGTACGGTCACGCCGGGCGACTTCATGTCGATGAGCAGGAAGGAGATGCCTGTCTGCGGTTTGCCCTCGGTGCTGGTGCGCACCAGACAGAAGATCCACTCGCCGTACTGGCCCAGCGTGGTCCAGGTCTTCTGACCGTTGACGATGTACTTGTCACCCTGGCGCTCCGCGCGGGTCTTGACGGAGGCCAGGTCGGAGCCGGAGCCCGGCTCGCTGTAACCCTGGCTCCACCACACCTCGCCACTGGCGATGCCGGGCAGGAAGCGCTTTTGCTGCTCCGGGCTGCCAAAGGCCATGATGACGGGCGCCACCATCACCGGGCCGAAGGGCACGACGCGCGGCGCGCCGGCCAGGGCGCATTCTTCTTCGAACAAGTGCTTCTGCACTGCGTTCCAGCCCGGGCCGCCAAACTCCTTGGGCCAGCCCCAACCCAGCCAACCCTTCTTGCCCAGGATCTTGGCCCAGCGCTGATGGTCGTCGCGCGTCAGGTGCAGGGCGTTGTGCACCTTGTGGGCGATGTCGGCGGGCAGGTTGTCGCGCACCCAGCCGCGGATTTCCTCGCGGAATTGCTGTTCTTCAGGGGTAAATGCCAAATCCATAGCGTCTCCATACAGGCCGGTCGTGTTGATGTCGCCAGCTCAGGCACCATTTTTAGCACGCCCGTTCGCGCCCGCCTGTCCAAACCGCGACAAGGCCGATAATTCGCGCTTCCCATGAAAAACATCGTCATCCTGATTTCCGGCGGCGGCTCCAACATGGCGGCCATCGTCAAGGCCGCCGCGCGCGAGCGTTGGCAGGACAAGCTCGGTGCCCGCGTGGTGGCCGTCATCAGTAACAAGGCCGATGCCAAGGGGCTGGACTTTGCGCGTGAGCACGGCATACCCACCGCGGTGTTGGACCACAAAGCCTATGGCAGCCGGGAAGCCTTTGACGCCGCCCTGGTCACCGCCGTCGACGCCCATCAGCCGGCGCTGGTGGTGCTGGCCGGTTTCATGCGCATCCTGACGCCCGGCTTCGTGCGTCATTACGAAAACCGCTTGATCAACATCCATCCTTCGCTGCTGCCGGCCTTTCCGGGGCTGCACACGCACCGGCGTGCCATCGAAGCCGGCTGCAAGTTTGCTGGTGCCACCGTGCACCAGGTGACGGCCGAGCTTGATCACGGCCCCATCGTGGCGCAGGCGGTGGTGCCGGTGCTGCCGGGTGACGACGAGTACACCCTGGCGGCGCGCGTGCTGACGCAGGAGCACCAGATCTACCCGCGTGCGGTCGCGGAAGTGCTGCAAAAACTGTAGCGTATTGCGATCATTCGATGGGGTCTTGGGCCTGATTTCGTTCTGAAACCCAGGCAAAGCGCGGCTGCCGCACGCCGTCGATCACCACCTCATCGGCAAACATCGCCGCCGGCCGCACCCACAGGCCGCGCTCGCCGTAGAGCGCGCGGTACAGTGTCATCGGCTCCAGCGTCTCGCTGTGGCGTGCGGTGCCCAGCACCTCGTACAGCAGGCCCTTGTAGTGGCGGTACAGGCCGGGGCGGGTTTCGGTCAGCGGGGGCAGGTCGTCGTCTTGCATGGATGGCTCGGGCAGTGCATGGGACAATTCTGACCTATGCATCCCAAATCCCTGCTGGACGTCTGCACCGAGCTGGTCCGGCTCACCCTCAAATTCGATCACCCGGCCGATGCCGTGGTGTCGCGCTTCTTCCGCGACCACCGTGGTCTGGGCCCGCGCGAGCGCGCCACGCTGGCCGAAACCACCTACACCGTGCTGCGCAAGAAGCTGCTGTTCGACCAGCTGGCGCTCTCGGGCAGCGGCCCGAAGGAGCGTCGCTTGGCCATCCTCGGTTTCTATGGTCCGCGCGACTTTCTCAAGAGTGCGCTGACCGAACAGGAAAAGCAGTGGCTCGACCAGTGCGACGCCGTCAAGCCGGCCGACCTGATGGATCGCCACCGCCATAACCTGCCCGACTGGTTGGTGCAGCCGCTCAAAGATCAGCTGGGGGACGGCTTCTGGCCCCTGGCCGACAGCCTGAACCAGGGCGCCGGGCTGGACCTGCGCGTCAACACGCAGCTGGCCAAGCGCGAGGCGGTGCAGAAGGAACTGCAGGCGGCGGGCATCAAGTCGGTGCCGACGCCGTATTCACCCTGGGGGCTGCGCATCGAGGGCAAGCCGGCGCTGAACAAGCTCGACGCCTTCACGCGTGGTGCCATCGAGGTGCAGGACGAGGGCTCGCAACTGCTGGCGCTTCTGCTGGAAGCCAAGCGCGGTGAGATGGTGGTGGACTTCTGTGCCGGTGCTGGCGGCAAGACGCTGGCCATCGGCGCGGCCATGCGCAGCACCGGCCGGTTGTATGCCTTCGACACCTCGGCGCACCGGCTCGACGCCCTCAAGCCGCGGCTGGCACGCAGCGGTCTCTCCAATGTGCACCCGGCGGCCATTGCGCACGAGCGCGACGAGCGCATCAAGCGCCTGGCCGGCAAGATGGACCGGGTGCTGGTCGATGCGCCCTGCTCGGGCCTGGGCACGCTGCGACGCAATCCCGACCTGAAATGGCGCCAGACGCTGCAGGCGGTGGAAGAGATGACCGTCAAGCAGGCCGCCATCCTGGCCAGCGCGGCGCGTCTGCTTAAACCTGGGGGGCGGCTGGTCTACGCCACCTGCAGCATCCTGTCGCAGGAAAACGAGGCCATCGCCGAAGCTTTTTCCGCCGCTCATCCGGAGTTCGAGCCGCTGGAGGCCGGGTCGATCCTGGCGCATTTGCAGGTGCCCGGCGCTGCCAGTCTGTGCAGCGGCGGAGACAGCGGCATGCGCTACCTGCGCTTGTGGCCGCATCTGCATCAAACCGACGGGTTTTTTGCCGCGATCTGGCAGAAAATACCTTGAACTGGCTTGAAGTCAGGGTTTTCGCCTGCAGCTGCGTTTCAGCTATGGTCAAAGCAGGGTGCAAGCCTTAAAATTCATACCTGCGGGGGTGGCGCTTGGCTGCCCCTACTACTATTCCCTTCGTTGAGAGTTGTTTATGTTGTTACCTGACTGGGCTGTGCTGAACGCGGCAATCGATTGGCTCGCGCATGGCCTGTGGGATCTGACTTGGTGGCAGATCATCCTGTTCACCCTGGCCATGACCCATGTGACCATCGCCAGCGTCACCATCTTCCTGCACCGCCATCAGGCCCACCGCGCGCTTGACCTGCATCCGATCGCCTCGCATTTCTTCCGCCTCTGGCTCTGGATGACGACCGGCCAGGTGACCAAGGAGTGGGCTGCCATCCACCGCAAGCACCACGCCAAGTGCGAACAGGCCGAAGACCCGCATAGCCCGCACGTCTATGGCATCAAGAAGGTGCTGCTAGAAGGCGCCGAACTCTACCGCGCCGAGGCCAAGAACAAGGAAACCCTGGCCCGTTACGGCCACGGCACGCCCGACGACTGGATGGAGCGCAATGTCTATTCGCGTTACTCTTGGCAGGGTGTCGGCCTGATGATGATCATCGACCTGGCGTTGTTCGGTGCCGCCGGCCTGGCCGTGTGGGCCGTGCAGATGGCCTGGATCCCGGTCACTGCCGCCGGCATCATCAACGGCGGCGCCCACTACTGGGGCTACCGCAACTTCGAGGCGCCTGATGCCAGCACCAACATCTCGCCCTGGGGCATCATCATCGGCGGCGAGGAACTGCACAACAACCACCACACCTACCCGACCTCGGCCAAGCTGTCGGTCAAGCCGTATGAGTTCGACATCGGTTGGCTCTACATCAGCCTGATGCAGATGGTCGGTCTGGCCAAAGTCAAGAAGACGCCGCCGAAGCTGGCCTATGGCGATATCAAGCCCGTGGCCGACGACAAGACGCTGGAAGCCCTGATCGCCAACCGCTACGAGATCATGGCCGGCTATGCCGCCGGCATGCAGCGTGCCTTCCAGCAGGAAGTTTCCGCACTCAAGGCGCGCAGCGCCGATACCGCCGTGGTCAAGGCGGCTGCACGCTGGCTGCACCGCGACGCCGACAAGGTGCCGGCAGCCGTGGCGCCGGAACTGGCCAAGGTGCGCGCGGCTTCGCCGGTGCTCGACAAGATGGTTACCATGCGCGAAGAGTTGCGCCAGCTCTGGCTCAACACCGCGCTTTCGCGCGAGCAGCTGCTGGCTAACCTGCAGGCCTGGTGCCATCGTGCCGAGGAAAGCGGCATTGCCGCACTGCAGGACTTCTCGCGCAAGCTGCGCGCGGCCCGCGCCTGATATCGACGCTCCGTTGCATCAAAAGCCCGCCTCGTGCGGGCTTTTTTGTCCCCATGCGTGCTGGCCTGGGGTGGGCGGCAGGGACGGATCGGCAACAAAAAAGCCCGCACAGGGCGGGCTTCTTCGAAAGAGGAAGGGCTGAATTACTTCAGCTTGGTTTCCTTGTACTCCACATGCTTGCGAGCCTTGGGATCAAATTTCATGATCGCCATTTTCTCGGGCATGGTCTTCTTGTTCTTGCTGGTGGTGTAGAAGTGACCGGTACCGGCCGTGGATTCCAGCTTGATCTTTTCGCGTCCGCCTTTGGTGGCCATGGTGCTGCTCCTTCAGTGATTAGGCTTGGCCACGTGCACGCAGGTCGGCGAGCACGGAGTCGATGCCGTTCTTGTCGATCAGACGCAGGGCGGCGCTCGAAACGCGCAGGCGGACCCAGCGGTTCTCGGACTCGACCCAGAAACGGCGGTATTGCAGGTTCGGCAGGAACCGGCGCTTGGTTTTGTTGTTGGCGTGGGAAACATTGTTTCCGACCATGGGCTTCTTGCCCGTGACTTCACATACGCGTGCCATGAGGACACTTCGCTTTCTTTAAAACGGCGGTCACTGACGTGAGCGCCTCACCTCGCCAGATTTCCTCTAAGGGCAGGGTGGCGGTAACCCATGCGTGCCGGGCGAACCCAGCAAAGCCTGCAATTATAACCAAAACTGTCAGAGCTGCTCAAGTTTTGATCAATTCGGGGCCACGCGCAGCGCAGGCCCCATCGCAGGCACCCGTGGAGCCGGCTCCGCCGGGCCACTGGGTGCGCCCTCTTGAGGGGGGATGCGAGCCACACGCAGTGGGCGAGAGTCGGGGGTGTGCCCCCTTATTCCTGCTCCAGGAACCGCTGCGCGTCCAACGCCGCCATGCAGCCGGTACCGGCGCTGGTGATGGCCTGGCGGTAGATGTGGTCCTGCACGTCGCCGGCGGCGAAGACACCGGGCACGCTGGTCATGGTGGCAAAACCATGGTCACCGCCGCGGGTGACGATGTAACCGCCTTCCATGTCGAGCTTGCCGGCAAAAATCTCGGTATTGGGCGCATGGCCAATGGCGATGAAGCAGCCCTTGAGCATCAGGTCTTCGGTGCTGTCGTCCTTGGTGCTTTTGAGGCGCACGCCGGTCACGCCGCTGGCATCGCCCAGCACTTCGTCCAGCACCTTGAAGGTCTTGAGCTCGATCTTGCCGGCGGCCACCTTTTCCATCATCTTGTCGACCAGGATGGGCTCGGCCTTGAACTTGTCGCGGCGGTGGATCAGGTAGACCTTGCTGGCGATGTTGGACAGGTACAGCGCCTCTTCCACGGCGGTGTTGCCACCGCCCACCACGCAGCAGACCTGCTCGCGGTAGAAGAAGCCGTCACAGGTGGCGCAGCCCGACACGCCGCGGCCCATGAAGGCCTGCTCCGATGGCAGGCCCAGGTACTTGGCCGAGGCGCCGGTGGCGATGATCAGCGAGTCGCAGGTGTAGGTGCCGCTGTCGCCCTTGAGCGTGAAGGGGCGCTGGCTGAAGTCGACTTCGTTGATGTGGTCGAACACGATTTCGGTCTTGAAGCGCTCGGCGTGAGCCTGGAAGCGCTGCATCAGGTCCGGGCCGAGTACGCCATCCACGTCAGCCGGCCAGTTGTCGACCTCGGTGGTGGTCATGAGCTGGCCGCCCTGGGCCATGCCCGTGATCAGCAGCGGCTGGAGGTTGGCGCGGGCGGCGTAGATGGCGGCGGTGTAGCCGGCCGGGCCGGAGCCGAGAATCAGGACCTTGGCATGCTTGTTTTGTGACATTCTGAAACCTTCACGATGGCGATGTAGCCACGATTGTATGAACGGATGGCGTCCCCTGCAGGAATCGGGCCACATACCCCCGGGGGGCAGAGGCCCGCGGGGGCCGGCGCGGGGGAAAATAGGGCAGCGACTGCGTTAAGCTTGGCCTTGCATCTGCCATGACCTACACACTCCATACCCTGAACAACACCGCCCGCAGCGAGGAGGCGCCCGCCCGCACGGGCTGGGGCCGTTTCGCCCATGAGCTGGCCTTGATCGCCGGCCTGGTGCTGCTGGCGTTCTGGCTGCTGGCACTGCTCAGCCATTCGCTGCAGGACGCCGCCTGGTCTACCTCGGGCGAGAGCGGCGCCATCCACAACCGCGGCGGCCGCCTGGGGGCCTGGCTGGCGGACGCCAGCTATTACCTGCTCGGTTTTTCGGTCTGGTGGGCGTTTGCGGCGGGCGTGCGGGCCTGGTTGGCTGCGCTGGCCCGTTGGCTGCGCGGTCATGAGCTGATCGCGACGCCGGCAGCGCATGAGGCGTCGCACCTGAGCCGTTTTGCGGCCAGTCGCGCTGCCTTCTGGCTCGGGCTGGGCCTGTTGCTGTGCGCCAGTGCGGCCATTGAATGGGCGCGCTTCCACAGCTTCGAACCGCGCCTGCCGGGGCACGGTGGCGGCGTACTGGGCTACTTCGTGGGGCCGTTCAGCGTGCGCTGGCTGGGCTTCACCGGCTCGGCGCTGGTGGCCATCGGCCTGGGCGTGATCGGTTCGGCGCTGGTGTTCCGTTTTTCCTGGGGCCATGTCGCGGAGCGCATCGGCGCCTGGATCGATGGCTTCATCGAGTCGCGGCGCGAGAAGCGCGAGATTGCCGAAGACCTGGCGCTCGGACAGCAGGCCGCGCGCGAGCGCGAGGAAGTGGTGATGGAGGAGCGCGAGGAGATCGTCGAGCACCACCACGCCCCGGTGCTGATCGAACCCGTCATCGTCGATGTGCCCCAGAGCACCCGGGTGGCCAAGGAGCGGCAGAAGCCGTTGTTCAGCGAACTGCCCGATTCGAAATTGCCGCAGGTGGACCTGCTCGACGGCGCACAGGCGCGCCAGGAGACGGTGGCGCCCGAGACGCTGGAGATGACCAGCCGCATGATCGAGAAGAAGTTGAAGGACTTTGGCGTCGAGGTGCGCGTGGTACTGGCGCAGCCGGGCCCGGTGATCACGCGCTACGAGATCGAACCGGCCACGGGCGTGAAGGGCTCGCAGATCGTGGGCCTGGCCAAGGACCTGGCGCGTTCGCTCAGTCTGGTGTCGATCCGCGTGGTGGAGACCATTCCCGGCAAGAACTACATGGCGCTGGAGTTGCCCAATGCCAAGCGGCAGTCGATCCGCCTGTCGGAGATTCTGGGTTCGCAGGTCTACAACGAGGCCAAGTCGTTGTTGACCATGGGCCTGGGCAAGGACATCGTCGGCAACCCGGTGGTGGCCGACCTGGCCAAGATGCCACACGTTCTGGTGGCCGGTACCACCGGTTCCGGCAAGTCGGTCGGTATCAACGCCATGATCCTCAGCCTGCTCTACAAGGCCGAGGCGCGTGACGTGCGCCTGCTGATGATCGACCCCAAGATGCTGGAGATGTCGGTCTACGAAGGCATCCCGCACCTGCTGGCACCGGTGGTGACCGACATGAAGCAGGCCGCGCATGGCCTGAACTGGTGCGTGGCCGAGATGGAGCGCCGCTACAAGCTGATGAGCAAGCTGGGCGTGCGCAACCTGGCCGGCTACAACAACAAGATCGACGAGGCCAAGGCGAAGGAACAGTTCATCTACAACCCCTTCAGCCTGACACCCGAATCGCCTGAGCCGCTGGAGCGCCTGCCGCACATCGTGGTCATCATCGACGAGCTGGCCGATCTGATGATGGTGGTGGGCAAGAAGATCGAGGAGCTGATCGCGCGCCTGGCGCAGAAGGCGCGTGCCGCCGGCATCCACCTGATCCTGGCCACGCAGCGGCCCAGCGTGGACGTGATCACCGGCCTGATCAAGGCCAACATCCCGACGCGCATCGCCTTCCAGGTCAGCAGCAAGATCGACAGCCGCACCATCCTCGACCAGATGGGCGCCGAAGCGCTGCTGGGCATGGGCGACATGCTCTACATGGCCAGCGGCACCGGTTTGCCGATCCGTGTGCACGGTGCGTTTGTAAGCGACGACGAGGTGCACCGCGTCGTCAGCTACCTCAAGAGCCAGGGTGAGCCGGACTATATCGAAGGCGTGCTCGAAGGCGGCACGGTTGATGGCGAGGGCGGCCTGGACGGCGAGGGCGGCGCCAGTGGCGAGAAGGACCCGATGTACGACCAGGCAGTGGAGGTTGTGCTGAAGAACCGCAAGGCCAGTATCTCGCTGGTGCAGCGCCACCTGAAGATCGGCTACAACCGCGCTGCGCGCCTGGTGGAAGACATGGAAAAGGCCGGCCTGGTCAGCGCCATGAGCAGTAACGGCCAGCGCGACATCCTGGTTCCCGCGCGCGCGGAGTGATCGCTTGAAAAAGATAGTTGCTACGTTATTGATAGCTGCCAGCGCCTACCCGGTATGGGCAGACGGCCTGGAAAGCCTGGAAAATTTCATGCGCACGGCCGCCAGCGGCCGCGCCGAGTTCACCCAGGTGGTGACCACGCCAGCGCGCGAGGGGCAGGCCGCGCGCAGCAAGACCTCCAGCGGTAGTTTTGAGTTCGTGCGGCCGAACCGCTTCAAGTTCGTCTACAGGAAGCCGTTCGAGCAGAGCATCGTGGCTGACGGCCAGACGCTGTGGCTGTACGACGTTGATTTGAACCAAGTGACCGCACGCAAGCAGTCGCAGGTGCTGGGCAGCACGCCAGCGGCGCTGATCGCCGCCGCGCCCGACTTGCGTGCGCTGCAGGCGGACTTCACGCTGGCGGCAACGCCGGACAGGGATGGCCTGCAGTGGGTGGTGGCCACGCCAAAGACCAGGGACGGCCAGTTGCAGGCGATCCGCGTCGGTTTTCGTGCAGGGGAGAAAACGGCCGAGCTGGCCGCGCTGGAAATCCTGGACAGCTTCGGTCAGCAGTCCTCGCTGAATTTCAGCAAGTTCGAACTCAACCCGCGTCTGTCGGCGGATACCTTTCAGTTCAAGCCGCCCAAGGGGGCGGATGTTATCCGGCCCTGATCGGACGGTCGGCACCCGCGCGGTGCCGAGGCGTCACTCCGTTGCCGGGGGCTGGGCAGGCTGATCCATCGGTGCATCGCCGGGCTGCGCCTCGGCTGCCGGCGTGTCGTGGCCCGCAGCCTTGCGCTGCGCCTTCTCTTCCTTCTTTTTCTTCTTTTCCAGCTCGCGCTGTCGTTTTTCGTACTGGTAGTTCGGTTTGGCCACGTGCTTCTCTGGAATGGTGTTGATAGGACGCACGATACCCGATTCGTTGCCGGGCGGGATGAATCTCAGCCGCTGCTGTGGGCTATGGCAATCAGATCGAGTTCCACCGGTCTGTGGGGCCGCCAATCCGGCTCTCGCGGGTGGCATCCATGTTCGTCCCCTAAACTTGCGTCAGTTGCATCCTAGCCTGTCCATGTCCACCGCATCGAGTTCCGCTCCCCATCAGCCGCTGGCCGAGCGCCTGCGTCCCAAGACGCTGGGCGAGGTCATCGGCCAGCAGCATCTGCTGGGCGAGGGCATGCCGCTGCGCATCGCCTTCGAATCGGGCCAGCCGCACAGCTGCATCCTGTGGGGCCCGCCGGGTGTGGGCAAGACCACCATCGCGCGGCTGATGGCCGATGCCTTTGGCGCGCAGTTCATCACTATCAGCGCCGTGCTCGGCGGTGTGAAGGACATCCGCGAGGCGGTGGAGCAGGCGCAGGTGGCGCTGGGCCAGGGCCGGCGCACCATCGTGTTCGTTGACGAGGTGCACCGCTTCAACAAGAGCCAGCAGGACGCCTTCCTGCCGCATGTGGAGAGCGGCCTGTTCACCTTCATCGGTGCCACCACCGAGAACCCGTCGTTCGAGGTGAATTCCGCCTTGCTGTCACGCGCGGCGGTCTACGTGCTGCAGTCGCTGACAGAAGACGACCTGAAGCAGATTGTGGCCCGGGCGCTTGAGATACAAGCGGTGCCTGCTATTGAAAGCGTAGCAATCGACCGGCTCATTGCTTATGCCGACGGTGATGCGCGCCGCCTGCTCAACACGCTGGAGACGCTGGCGGTGGCGGCCACGCAGCAGAGGCAGGACGCCATCACCGAACCCTGGCTGCTCAAGGTGCTGGGCGAACGCATGCGCCGCTATGACAAGGGGGGCGAGCAGTTCTACGACACCATCAGCGCGCTGCACAAGTCGGTGCGGGGTTCGGACCCGGATGCCTCGCTCTACTGGTTCGTGCGCATGCTCGATGGCGGCGCCGACCCGCGCTACATGGCGCGCCGCCTGATCCGCATGGCCAGCGAGGACATCGGCCTGGCCGACCCGCGCGCGCTGCGACTGGCGCTGGATGCGGCCGAGGTGTACGAGCGGCTTGGCTCGCCCGAGGGTGAGCTGGCGCTGGCCGAGTGCGTGGTCTACCTCGCAGTGGCGCCCAAGAGCAATGCGGTCTACATGGCCTACAACCAGGCCAAGGCCTTCGTGAAAAAGGATGGCACCCGCCCGGTGCCCATGCACCTGCGCAATGCGCCGACGAAGCTCATGAAAGACCTCGAATACGGTAAGGGTTATCGCTACGCGCACGACGAAGCAGGCGGCTTCGCGGCCGGTGAGCGTTACCTGCCTGACGGCATGGCCGAGCCGGGTTTCTACCGACCGGTGGAGCGCGGCCTGGAGATCAAAATCGCCGAGAAATTGCGTACACTCCGCGCGCTGAACGAAGACCGTCGCAAAACCCAACAATAAGCGAGGCCTGACGCAAGTGGCATGAAGCTTGCGAAAGGCAATCATGGACATCCTTCTCCAACAAATCATCAACGGCCTGGTGCTGGGGAGCATGTACGCGCTGGTGGCCCTGGGCTACACCATGGTGTACGGCATCATCGGCCTGATCAACTTCGCCCACGGCGAGGTGCTGATGGTGGGTGCGCTCACCAGCTGGACCATCATCGGCCTCATGCAGGGCGCCATGCCGGGCGCGCCGGGCTGGCTCATCCTGTTGCTGGCGCTGCTGATCGCCTGTGTCGTGGCGGCGGCACTCAACTACAGCATCGAGAAGATCGCCTACCGGCCGCTGCGCAACGCGCCCCGGCTGGCGCCGCTGATCACCGCCATCGGCATGTCCATCCTGCTGCAGACGCTGGCGATGATCATCTGGAAGCCCAACTACAAGTCGTTCCCCACACTGCTGCCGAGCACGCCCATCCCGATTGGCGGCGCCTCGATCACGCCCACGCAGGTGCTGATTCTGGCGCTCACCGCCGTCTGCCTGGCCGGCCTGATGTGGCTGGTGCACGCCACCAAGCTGGGCCGCGCCATGCGCGCCACGGCCGAGAACCCGCGTGTGGCCGCGCTCATGGGCGTGCGGCCGGACCGCGTGATATCCGCCACCTTCATCATCGGCGCCGTGCTAGCGGCGGTGGCCGGCGTGATGTGGGCTGCGAACTACGGCACGGCGCAGCACAGCATGGGCTTCCTGCCCGGGCTGAAGGCCTTCACGGCGGCGGTGTTCGGCGGCATCGGCAACCTGGCCGGCGCGGTGGTGGGCGGCATCCTGCTCGGGCTGATCGAGTCGATTGGCGCCGGCTACATCGGTGACCTCACCGGCGGCGTACTGGGCAGCCACTACGCCGACATCTTTGCCTTCGTGGTGCTGATCGTGGTGCTGACCCTGCGGCCTTCGGGCCTGCTGGGCGAACGTGTTGCAGACAGAGCATGACCATGAAGCCACAACAACGCCTCATCGCCATCCTGCTGGCCGCTGTCGGCCTGCTGGTGCTGCCGCTTATCCTGCAGGGCTTCGGCAACGCCTGGGTGCGCATTGCCGACATGGCCCTGCTGTTCGTGCTGTTGGCCCTTGGCCTGAACATCGTGGTGGGTTATGCCGGTCTGCTGGACCTGGGTTACGTCGCCTTCTTCGCATCGGTGCCTACATGTTCGGCCTGATGGCCTCGCCGCATCTGAGCGACCACTTCCCTCTGTTTGCGGCCATGTTCCCCAATGGGTTGCACACGCCCTTGTGGATCGTCATTCCCCTGGCGGCGCTGCTGGCCGGTGTGCTGGGCGTGCTGCTGGGTGCCCCCACGCTGCGCCTGCGTGGTGACTACCTGGCCATCGTGACGCTGGGTTTTGGCGAGATCATCCGCGTCTTCATGAACAACCTGGACCATCCGGTCAACATCACCAACGGTCCCAAGGGCCTGGGGCAGATCGACTCCATCAAGTTCTTCGGCTTCGACCTCGGCAAGAAGCTCAACCTGTTCGGTTTCGACATCTCCTCGGTCACGCTCTACTACTACCTGTTCCTGGTGCTGGTGGTGGTCAGTGTCGTCATCTGCCATCGGCTGGAGTTGTCACGCATCGGCCGCGCCTGGATGGCGATCCGCGAGGACGAGATCGCTGCCAAGGCCATGGGCATCAACACGCGCAACATGAAGCTGCTGGCCTTCGGCATGGGCGCCACTTTCGGCGGCGTCTCGGGTGCGATGTTCGCTGCCTTCCAGGGCTTCATCTCGCCCGAGTCCTTCAGCCTGATGGAGTCGGTCATGATCGTCGCCATGGTGGTGCTGGGGGGCCTGGGCCATCTGCCGGGTGTCATCCTCGGTGCCGTGCTGCTGGCGGCACTGCCCGAGGTGCTGCGCTACGTGGCCGGCCCGCTGCAGGCCATGACCGACGGGCGCCTGGACGCCTCCATCCTGCGCCAGTTGCTGATTGCGCTGGCCATGATCGGCGTCATGCTGCTGCGCCCGCGCGGCCTGTGGCCGGCGCCTGAACATGGCAAGTCGCTGCCGGCCAAGGGAGACGCGCCATGACGGATGTGCTCCTGAATGTCAGCGGCGTCAGCAAGCGCTTCGGCGGCTTGCAGGCGCTGAGCGATGTGGGCCTGCAGATCCAGCGCGGCCAGGTCTACGGCCTCATCGGCCCCAACGGCGCCGGCAAGACCACCTTCTTCAACGTCATCACCGGCCTGTACGCGCCGGACAGCGGCCGCTTCGAGCTGGCTGGCCGTCCCTACCAGCCCACCGCGGTGCACGAGGTGGCACGCACCGGCATTGCACGTACCTTTCAGAACATCCGACTGTTTGCCGAAATGAGCGCGCTGGAGAACGTGATGGTCGGTCGTCACATCCGCAGCGGTTCAGGCTTGTTGGGCGCGATCTTCCGCACGTCGACCTTCCGCGCCGAAGAGGCCGCGATTGCGGCGCGGGCTCGCGAACTGCTGAGCTACGTCGGCATTCCGCACCTGGCCGACTACAAGGCGCGCACGCTGAGCTACGGCGACCAACGCCGGCTTGAGATTGCCCGCGCCCTGGCCACCGAGCCGCAGCTGCTGGCGCTGGACGAACCGGCCGCCGGCATGAACGCCACCGAGAAGGTGCAGTTGCGCGAACTGATCGACCGCATCCGCCGGGACGGCCGCACCGTGCTGCTGATCGAGCACGACGTCAAGCTGGTCATGGGCCTGTGCGACCGCGTCACCGTGCTCGACCACGGCAAGCAGATCGCGCAGGGCACGCCGGCCGAGGTGCAGCGCAACGCGCAGGTGATCGAGGCCTACCTGGGCCACGGCAACGGACACGATGCCACGGCGGCACAGGAGCAACCCGCATGAGTGAGGGAGCAGACAAGCAGGTGTTGCTGCAGGTGCGCGGCCTGAAGGTGGCCTATGGCGGCATCCAGGCCGTCAAGGGCATCGATTTCGAGGTGCGCGCCGGTGAACTGGTGTGCCTGATCGGGTCGAACGGCGCTGGCAAGACCAGCACCATGAAAGCCGTCACCGGCACGCTGCCGTGCGCCGGTGAGGTGCAGTACCTCGGCCGGCCGCTGGCCGGGCAGGGCGCCTGGGACCTGGTGCGCCAAGGCCTGGCCATGGTGCCGGAAGGACGCGGCGTGTTCACGCGCATGAGCATTGCCGAAAACCTGCAGATGGGCGCCTACAGCCGCAACGACCGTGCCGGCATTGCGCAGGACATCGAGAAGATGTACGCCCTGTTCCCGCGCCTGAAGGAGCGCCACAGCCAGCTGGCCGGCACCTTGTCGGGTGGCGAGCAGCAGATGCTGGCCATGGCGCGTGCGCTCATGAGCCAGCCCCGACTGCTGCTGCTTGACGAGCCGTCCATGGGCCTGTCGCCGGTGATGGTGGACAAGATCTTCGAAGTCATCCGCGACGTCGCCGCGCAGGGCGTGACCATCCTGCTGGTGGAACAGAACGCCAGCCGTGCGCTGGCCATTGCCGACCGGGGTTACGTCATGGAGTCAGGCCTGCTGACGCTCAACGGTCCGGCGCAGACCCTGCTGCACGACCCGGCGGTCCGGGCGGCCTACCTGGGCGAATAACGCAGCGCCTTGCTCAGGTTTGCGGTACACCGTGGCGTGCGCGGGCTACGATGCATATTCTGTCCATACCCCCAGGAGGATACATGAAACGCATCACCCTTGCCCTCATCGCCCTCGGTCTGGCCGGCAGCGCGCTGGCGCAGGAAGCCGTGTTCCAGACCAAGACCCTGACGCCGGAGGCGGCGCTCAAGGCCGCGCAGGCGGCGCTGGAGTCCTGCCGCAAGCAGGGTTTCCAGGCGGCGATCGCCGTGACCGACCGCAATGGCCTGGTGCAGGTGCTGCTGCGCGACCGCTATGCCGGCCCGCACACACCCGACATTGCGATCAACAAGGCCTGGACGGCGGCGAGCTTCAAGACCTCGACGCTGGAGTTCGGCAAGGACACCCAGGCCGGCAGGCCGATGAGCGGCATCCGCAACCACCCGCGTGTGATTGCCGCCGGTGGCGGCCTGCCGATCGAAGGCGGCGGCACGCTGGTGGGTGCCATCGGCGTTTCGGGTGGACCCGGCGGCGAGGCCGACGAGTCCTGCGCCAAGGCCGGTATCAAGGCGATTGCCGACAGCCTGGAGCTCTGATTGCCGCGCTCATCAGCTATCGAATTGATAGCTGATGACGCCTGATGGGAAAGGGCTGAAGACCCAAAAGGCTTGAGGCCTCAGTCCACCTTGGCGCCGGAAGCCTTCACCACGCGTTCGTAGCGCGCCCGCTCGCGCTGCATGAAGGCGCCGAACTCGTCCGGCGTGCTCGGCACCGGTTCGGCCATCAGCGCGGCAAAGCGGCTCTGGGTTTCCGGTGCTTTCAGTGCTGCGACGAAGGCTTGGTTCAGCTTCGCAATCACGTCCTTTGGCGTGGCAGCGGGCGCGACCAGGCCCCACCAAGTGTCGATGGCAAAGCCCTTGAGCGTGTCGGCCATCGGCGGCACCTCGGGCAGCGCGGGGGAGCGCTGCAGCGTGGTAACTGCAATCGCCTTGAGCTTGCCGCTACGGATGTTGGGCGCAGCGGTGGCCAGGTTGTCAATGTTGAAATCCACCTGGCCGCTGAGCAGCGCCAGCTGCGCCGGGTTGCCGCCGTTGTAAGGAATGTGCACGGCAAAGATGCCGGCCTGCGCCTTGAACATTTCACCCGCAAGGTGACCGGCGCTGCCGTTGCCGCCGCTGCCGTAGTTCAACTTGCCCGGGTTGGCCTTGGCATAGGCGATCAGGTCTTTCAGGTTGTCGATGTGCAGCCGCTTGGCCGTCTCGGCATTCATCACCAGCACATTGGGCACGCGCAGCATCTGCGTGATAGGCGCGAAGTCGGTGGCCGCGTTGTAGGGCATGCGGCTGTAGAGCCAGGGGTTGATCGCATGGGTGGCCACGGCGGCAATGCCGATGGTAAGGCCGTCAGGTGTCGCCTTGGCCACCGCATCGGCGCCGATGTTGCCGCCGGCACCGGGCCGGTTCTCGATGACGACCGTGCCCAGCGTGTCCTTCACGCGCTCGGCCAAGGCGCGTGCGGTGATGTCGATCGGGCCGCCCGGCGCATAGGGCACGACCAGCCGGATGGGGCGCGCCGGCTGGGCGAGGGCGGTGCCAGCCAGCGGGGCCAGGGCGGCGGAGAGGACGAGGGTTCTGCGTTTCATGGGTGCTCCTGAGTGGCTGGCGTTACGTGCCACGCTTATGGCTGCGGTCGGCGCTTGTGCGCCTTAACTTTGCCATGCAAAGTTAGCCTGCGCCGCAAATATGAGGTCTTGTGGTTCCGACCCAGTGCTGACGCACTTTAACTTTGCTGCGCAAAGTTAGTCTTCACCGCAAGCACGGCGCTTATGCGCCGTGCTTGTCAGCTTCGCTGGTGAAAGAGTCGGCGTAGAACTCCTCGTCCGGCAATCCAGCCTTGGTGTAGTCGCGCCGCGCCGACTCCACCACGATGGGCGCGCCGCAGGCATAGACCTGGTGGCCCGACAGGTCGGGGAAGTCCTGCAGCACGGCCCGGTGCACGAAGCCCGTACGTCCGTGCCAATGGTCGTCCGGCACAGCGTCCGACACCACCGGCACATAACTCAGGTTGGGCATCTCGGCCGCCTTCTGCACCACCCAGTCGTGCAAATAGAGATCGGCCGGGCGGCGGCCACCCCAATACAGCGTCACCGGGCGCGTGATGCCCTTGTGCTGCATGTGTTCCAGGATGGCCTTGATCGGCGCAAAGCCGGTGCCCGAGGCCAGCAGCACGATGGGCTTGGCCGAGTCTTCGCGCAGGAAGAAGCTGCCGAACGGGCCTTCGACGCGCAGGATTTCTTTTTCCTTCATGGCGCCGAACACATGGTCGGTGAACTTGCCGCCGGGCATGTGGCGGATGTGCAGCTCGATGCTGGGGCCGACCGGCGGCGTGGCCGCGCGGGCGGCAGCGAGCGTGTGCGGCGCGTTGCCCATGGAATAGCTGCGGCGCGCGCCGTCGCGCAGGATGAACTCCACATACTGGCCGGCATGAAAGTCAAAGCTATCGTTGGCGGGGAGTTGCAGGCGCAGCAGCATGACGTCGTCCGACTTCTTTTCCAACTGGTTGACGCGCACCGGCATCTTGCGGATGGGGAACGCGCCTTCTTCCGTCACCTGGCGCGACTCCAGCACCACATCGCTCTGCGGTACGGCGCAGCAGGTCAGCACCAGGCCGGCGGCTTCTTCGGCCGCGCTCAGCGCCTTTTCCTGGTGCGGGCCGTGCACCACGGTGCCGGAAAGCTTTTTGCACTTGCAGGAACCGCAAGCGCCGTCCTTGCAGCCATAGGGCAGGCCGACACCCTGACGGATGCCGGCCGCCAGGATGGCTTCGCCGCCGCTGACGCTGAAACTGCGGCCGCTGGGCTGGACGGTCACCTGGAAGGCTTGCTCGCTGCTCGACATCTTTTCGCTATCCTTGAACAAATCTGTACACAAAGGTTGGAATTTTGCCTTCAAACCAAACCCCTCTCGGTGCCCTGCCGGCGCGCTTTCGCCGCGAGCGTGTACTCGTCGTCGGCTGTGGCGACGCCGGTTTGCGCGCGGCACGCATGCTGCGGCCGCGTGTGCGTCTGCTGGCGTTGACCTCTTCGCCCGACCGCAAGGCCGAGCTGCGTGCGCACGGCATCACGCCGCTGGTGGGCAATCTCGACCAGCCAGCCACGGTGCGTCGCTTGGCCGGCCTGGCCACGCGTGTGCTGCACCTGGCGCCGCCGCCCGGCGAGGGCTGGGGCGACCCGCGCACCCGTGCGCTGACGCAGGCGCTGCACCGGCGCAGTCTGCCGGCCCGGCTGGTCTATGGCTCCACCAGCGGCGTCTACGGCGACTGTGGCGGCGACTGGGTCAGTGAAGCGCGCCCGACACGGCCGCACACCCCGCGGGCTCAGCGTCGTGTGGTGGCCGAGCAGACGGTGCGCTTCTACGGCCGCAGTGCTGGCGCGCGCGCCAGCGTGCTGCGTATTCCCGGCATCTACGCACCGGACCGCGACGGTGGCACGCCGCGTGAGCGCCTGCGCAAGGGCACGCCGGTGCTGACGGCCGAGGACGACGTCTACACCAACCACATCCATGCCGATGACCTGGCGCGCGCCTGCGTACTGGCGCTGTGGCGTGGCGCGCCGCAGCGCGTCTACAACGTCAACGACGACACCGTGCTGAAGATGGGCGACTACTTCGATCTGGCGGCCGACCTCTACGGCCTGTCCCGCCCACCGCGCGTGCCGCGCAGCACGGCGCAGGACAAGCTGCCGCTGATGCTGCTGAGTTTCATGAGCGAGTCGCGCCGCATGGACAACACGCGCCTGAAGAAGGAGTTGCGGGTGCAGTTGCGTTACCCGACCGTGCGTGAGGGCTTGCAAGCAATAGGTTGACGAAGCGGGAGCGGTCGTGCCGGTTCGAGTGGACCAATCTTCGAAGAAAAGAGGGGGTAGTGTCCGGGGCCGGCATCGAAACCCGCGCACGAAGTGCGCTTCGCATACCGCCTCGGGCGTGCCGGTTCGAGTGGACCAGCTATGAAGGAAAAAAGGGGAGGTGGTGCCCGGGGCCGGAATCGAACCGGCACGCCTTGCGGCGGGGGATTTTGAGTCCCCTGCGTCTACCAATTTCACCACCCGGGCAGGGAGGAAGGCAAGAGCGAAATTATGGCACAGTGTGGGGCATGAAGTACCCGACCATTGAAGACGCCATTGGCAAGACGCCCCTGGTGGCCCTGCAGCGCATCGGCGCGGCCGAGAATGCCGCGCGCGGCAATGTGATCCTGGGCAAACTCGAAGGCAACAACCCGGCGGGCTCGGTAAAGGACCGGCCGGCGCTGTCCATGATCAAGCGTGCCGAGGAGCGCGGCGACATCAAGCCTGGCGACACGCTGATCGAGGCCACCTCGGGCAACACCGGCATCGCGCTGGCCATGGCGGCGGCCATCAAGGGCTACCGCATGGTGCTCATCATGCCGGAAGACCTGTCCATCGAACGCGCGCAGACCATGAAGGCCTTCGGCGCCGAGCTCATCCTGACGCCCAAGTCCGGTGGCATGGAGTACGCGCGCGATCTGGCGACTCAGATGGAGCAGAGCGGCAAGGGCCGCGTGCTGGACCAGTTCGCCAACCCCGACAATCCGCGCATCCACTACGAGACCACTGGTCCCGAACTGTGGGAACAGACGGGTGGGCGCATCACCCACTTCGTGAGCGCCATGGGCACCACCGGCACCATCACCGGCGTGTCCCGCTTCCTGAAGGAAAAGAATCCCGCCATCAAGATCATCGGCGCCCAGCCCAGCGAGGGCTCGCGCATTCCGGGCATTCGCAAGTGGCCGCAGGAGTACCTGCCCAAGATCTACGATCCGAGCACGGTGGACGAGCTGATCTATGTGAGCCAGGCTGACGCAGAAGACATGTGCCGCCGCTTGGCCCGTGAAGAGGGCATCTTCGCCGGCATCTCGGCGGCCGGTGCCTGCTGGGTGGCGCAGCAGATCGCCGTGCGCGAACAGAACGCCACCATCGCATTCGTTGTGTGTGACCGCGGCGATCGGTATCTGTCCACCGGGGTGTTTCCTGCCTGACCAGGCACGGCAGGCGGCATGACGCACGCGTACCGTTACTGCCCGAGTTGTGCCGCCCCGCTGGCGTTGACGGTACGGCAGGAGGATGGCGGCGAGCGGGAGCGACTGCGTTGCACGGCCTGCGACTTCACGCACTGGAACAACCCGACACCGGTGCTGGCGGCGGTGATCGAGTACCGCGGGCAGATCCTGCTGGCGCGCAATGCCGCCTGGAGCGGCAAGATGTATGCGCTCATCACCGGCTTCATGGAAGCCGGCGAAACGCCCGAGGAGGGCATCGCGCGTGAGATTCGCGAGGAGACCAGCCTGGAGCCGCTGGATCTTGACCTCATCGGCGTTTATGACTTCCAGCGCATGAACCAGGTCATCATCGCCTACCACGCGCGCTGCGAGGGTGAAGTGCGCCTTTCGCCCGAGCTGGTGGAGTACCGTCTGTTCTCGCCCGCCACGGTCAAGTGCTGGCCCGCCGGCACCGGCTATGCGCTGGCCGACTGGCTGAGTTCGCGCGGCCATACCCCGCAGTTCCTGGACTGGCCCGCGGCCTGAAGGGCGGCGATAAACTCGGGATCAACGGGGCCACCGAGCCGCCGGGCATAACGACGAAAAAGGGGACGCACCGATGACGGGCCTACAGGGACTGGTATTTGCCGAGCAGGACAACCATCTGCTGGCGCGGGTGCAGGCGGCGGATGACCGCCCGCAGCTGGACGAGGCTACGCTGCGCACGCTGCTGCAGCAGGCCGGTTATGGGCAATGGTTCTTGCAGGAGGGTGCGCTGGCCACGCTGCTGGCGCGTTACAACGCGATGCCGAGCGCGTTTGAGCTGACCATCGGCGAGCGACGCGATGCCAGCTTCCTGCTCGAGATTGCCAAGGATGCTGCCTGTGCCTGGATCAACGTCGAGCCGGCGCGCGGGGGCAAGCCACTGGCCTGCGAGGCGGTACGTCAGGCGTTGCAGGAAGGCGGTGTGGTGTTCGGCATCGATGACGCCACCCTGTCGCAGGTGTGCGACGTGACCGAGCCCGCCCATCTGCTTGTGGCCAGCGGGACGGCGCCAGTGCATGGCGACGATGCACAGTTCAAGCTGCTGGTCAACCTGGCGCGTGATCGTGCGCCCAAGGTCAACGCCGATGGTCTGATTGATTTTCGCGAACATGGTGACATTCCGTCCGTGGAGGTCGGCACGCCGCTGATGCGGCGCATCCCGGCCACCGCCGGTGTGGATGGGCGTGACGTACGCGGCAGCACGTTGGCCGCCACGCCGGGGCAGGACCACCCGTTTGCCGACAAGCTGGCGGGGGTGGCGGTGTCGGCCGACGACCCGAACGTGCTGGTGGCCACGCTCAAGGGGCAGCCGGTGTGCGTCGAGCACGGCGTGCTGGTCGAGCAGTTGCTGACGCTGGGCAATGTCGACATGGACTGCGGCAACATCACTTACGACGGCTCGGTGCGCGTGGACGGCGACGTGATGTCCGGCATGAAGGTGCATGTGAGCGGCGACATCAGTGTCACCGGCACGGTCGAAGGCGGGGAGCTCGAAGCCGGGGGCAACATCCAGGTCGGTGCCGGCATCATCGCCCACGCCAAGGTGAAGGCCGGTGGCTCGGTATCGGCCCGTTTCGTCGAGAACTCGCAGGTGTCGGCCGGCACAGTGATTGCCATCGACGACATGGCGCTGCAGAGTGACCTGCAGGCACTCAACCAGATCATGGTCGGCATCAAATCGCCACAGCGCGGCCGGCTGGTGGGAGGCTCGGCGCGCAGCATGATGCTGGTGTGCACGCCCATGCTCGGTGCCGAGTCCAGCGGCGTGACGGCGGTGCAGGTGGGTGTCAACCCGGTGCTGGAGGCGCGTCACCACGCGCTGGAGCAGCGCATCGAGAAGCAGGGCGCGGACCAGGAGAACCTGAAGAAGGTGGTCAAGCACCTGGCCCAGACCGGTGACAAGAACGGCATGCTGCCGCGCGCAAAGGCGTCCTGGCAGCAGGCGCTGCAGCTGTGGGCCCGTTCGCTGCAGGAGAAAGAGGAGCTGGAGCAGCAACTGGCGCTGTTCCGCCAGGCACGGGTGGAGGTTGGCTTGGGCGTGGCAGGTACCGTGGACCTGCTGTTCGGCAAGCAGTCGCGCCGCCTGCAGCGCCCTTTTGACGCCGGCGTGTTTTCGATCGACGAGGGTGGCCACGTCATCTTCACTGGCAAAGGGGCGGCCGCGGTGGTGGTGCACTGAGCGCCGAGCGGAAATTGCTTAAAATTGAAGCAATTGAAGGAACTGTGATGAATATCGACCGAGAACTCGACACCCGTGGCCTGAACTGCCCCCTGCCCATCCTGAAGGCCAAGAAAGCGCTGTCGGAAATGACCAGCGGCCAGACGCTGAAGGTGATTGCCACCGACGCCGGTTCGGTGCGCGACTTCGTGGCCTTCGCCAAGCAGACCGGCAACGACCTGGTGGAGCAGACCACCGAGGGCAAGGACTACATCCACGTCCTCAAGCGGCGGTAAGGTCTTGAGCCCTCTGCGCTCGCGCTGAGTTTTTCGAAGCGCGGCACAGATTGCAGGCGGCCTGCGTCAGGCTTGAGCCGAACCGAAAGCCGCGTCTCAGACTTTCAGCGTCTTCAGGTAGCCTCGGAAACTCGCCCCCACCTCGGGGTGCGCCAGTGCCAGTTCCACCGTCGCTTCAAGAAAGCCCTCCTTGCTGCCGCAGTCATAGCGCTTGCCGGCATAGGTGTAAGCATAGGCCGCTTCGTGCTTCAGCAGGCCGGCAATGCCGTCGGTGAGCTGGATTTCGCCCCCGGCACCACGCGGTTGCTGGCGGATCTGCTCGAACACGCCCGGCGTCAGAATGTAGCGACCGGCCACGGCCAGGCGTGAGGGAGCCACTTCCGGCGCGGGTTTCTCGACGATGCGCTCAATCTGCATGAGTCGCTCGCCAGTCGGCGTACCGGCCACGATGCCGTAGCGGCGCACCTGCTCCTGCGGCACCTCCTGCACCGCCAGCACCGACCGACCCAGTCGGTTGAAGACTTCGGCCATCTGCGCCAGCACGGGCTGGCCCCCGTGTGGCCCCATCATCAGATCGTCAGCCAGCAGCACGGCAAACGGCGCGCCTTCGGTCAGATGCTCGGCGCACAGCACGGCATGGCCCAGGCCCAGCGCGCGCGGTTGGCGCACGTAGGAGCACAGCATGTCCTCGGGCTGTACCGAGCGCACCAGGTCCAACAGGGCCTGCTTGCCGGCTTGCTCCAGCTCGTTTTCCAGTTCGTAGGCGGTGTCGAAATGGTCCTCAATGGCGCGCTTGTTGCGGCCAGTGACGAAGACCATATGGCGGATGCCGGCCGCATAGGCCTCTTCCACCGCGTACTGGATCAGCGGCTTGTCGACCACCGGCAGCATCTCCTTCGGCGCTGCCTTGGTGGCGGGCAGAAAGCGTGTGCCCAGGCCGGCCACGGGGAAAACAGCGGTCTTGATTTTGTTGTTCATACGCGCGACTCTCTCAACGTGCGGTGGCTTTATTCGGGAAACGCCGCGGAACCGGCTTTGCCGGGCCGCTGGCGTTGCCCCCTTGAGGGGGAGGCGGGGATAGCCGCCATGGGGGTGTTACTTTAATCGCTGCAGCTGATCTTGGATCTTGGCCAGCGTGGCCGTGAAGTCGGCCAGGCGCTTGTTCTCCTGCTCGATCACGGCCGGCGGCGCCTTCGCGACGAAGGCCTCATTGGACAGCTTGCCCTTGGCCTTGGCGATCTCGCCCTCCAGGCGCGTGGCTTCCTTGCTCAGGCGCGCCTTCTCGGCGGTCACGTCCACTTCCATGTGCAGGCACAGACGCGCTTCGCCCACCACGGCCACCGGTGCGGCCTGGGCAGCGGCCACCCAGTCCGCCTCGGTCTTGAAGACCTTGACCTCGCTGAGCTTGGCCAGGGCCTGCAGCACGGGCGACCACTGCGTGATGAAAGCCGCCTCGTCGTCGTTACTGGCCAGCGCATAGAGCGGCAGGCGCGTGGAGGGCGAGACATTCATCTCGCCGCGCAGGTTGCGGCAGGCGTCGACGAACTGGCGCAGGCGCGCGACCTCGGCCATGGCCTTAGGATCGATGCGCTCGGGCTGGCTCACCGGGTAGGCCGCCACACTGACCGATTCGCCAGCCCGGCCGGCCACCGGCGCGACCTTCTGCCACAGTTCTTCGGTGATGAACGGAATCAACGGGTGTGCCAGTCGCAGGATGGTCTCCAGCGTGCGGATCAGCGTGCGCCGGGTACCGCGCTGCTGCTCCGCGTTGCCGTTGTTGATCTGCACCTTGGCGATTTCAAGGTACCAGTCGCAGAATTCGTTCCAGACGAAGTCGTAAATCGTGTTGGCGACATTGTCGAGACGGTAGTCGGCAAAGCCCTGCGCCACCTGGGCCTCGACCTGCTGCAGCAGCGAGACGATCCAGCGGTCGGCGGCGCTGAATTCCAGATAACCTCCGCCGGGCACGCAGGAGCCCGCGGCATGGTCGGCCAGGCCGCAGTCATGGCCTTCGCAGTTCATCAGCACAAAGCGTGTGGCGTTCCACAGCTTGTTGCAGAAATTGCGGTAACCCTCGCAGCGCTTGCTGTCGAAGTTGATGTTGCGACCCAGCGAGGCCAGCGAGGCGAAGGTGAAACGCAGCGCATCGGCACCAAAGGCCGGAATGCCGTTGGGAAATTCCTTCTCGGTGTTCTTGCGCACCTGCGGCGCGGTCTCGGGCTTGCGCAGGCCGACCACGCGTTTGTCTAGCAGGGGCGCGAGCGCAATGCCGTCGATCAGGTCCACCGGATCCAGCACATTGCCTTCGGACTTGCTCATCTTCTGGCCCTGCGCATCGCGCACCAGGCCATGAATGTAGACGTGCTTGAACGGCACCCGGCCGGTGAAATGGGTCGTCATCATGATCATGCGCGCGACCCAGAAGAAGATGATGTCGTAGCCGGTGACCAGCACCGTCGAGGGCAGGTAGAGGTCGAAGTCCTCTGTTTGATCCGGCCAGCCCATGGTGCTGAAGGGTACCAGGGCGGAGGAGTACCAGGTGTCGAGCACGTCCTCGTCACGCGTCAGCGTCTTGCCCGGTGCCTTGGCTTGCGCCTCGGCCTCGTTGCGCGCCACATACACGTTGCCCAGCTCGTCGTACCAGGCCGGGATCTGGTGGCCCCACCAGAGCTGGCGCGAGATGCACCAGTCCTGGATGTTGTTCATCCACTGGTTGTAGGTGTTGACCCAGTTCTCGGGCACGAACTTCACCGCGCCGCTCTCGACGGCATCGATGGCCTTCTGCGCAATGCTCTTGCCGGTCGGGTCCTGGTCGCTCACCTTGCTCATGGCGACGAACCACTGGTCCGTGAGCATGGGCTCGACGATCTGGCCGGTGCGCGTGCAGATGGGCACCATCAGCTGGTGCTTCTTGGTCTCAACCAGCAGGCCTTGGGCTTCCAGGTCGGCCACGATCTGCTTGCGGGCCTTGAAACGGTCAAGACCACGGTAGACCTCGGGGGCGTTGTCATTGATGGTGGCCTGCAGCGTCAGCACGCAGATCATCTCCAGCTTGTGGCGCTGGCCTACCTGGTAGTCGTTGGGATCATGTGCCGGCGTGACCTTGACCACGCCGGTGCCGAACTCCTTGTCCACATACTCGTCGGCGATCACCGGAATCTGGCGGCCTACCAAAGGCAGGGTCACCATCTTGCCGATCAGCGCCTGGTAGCGCGCGTCCTCCGGATGCACCATCACGGCCACGTCGCCCAGCATGGTTTCCGGGCGGGTGGTGGCTACCACGACGCTGCCCGAACCGTCGGCCAGCGGGTAACGGATGTGCCAGAGCGAGCCGTCCTTCTCCTCGTTCTCCACTTCCAAGTCGGACACGGCGGACTGCAGTACCGGGTCCCAGTTCACCAGGCGCTTGCCGCGGTAGATCAGGCCCTGTTCGTACAGGCGCACGAAGGTCTCGGTCACCACCTTGGAGAGCTTGTCGTCCATGGTGAAGTACTCGCGGCTCCAGTCCACGCTGTCGCCCATGCGGCGCATCTGCGTGGTGATGGTGTTGCCGCTCTGTTCTTTCCACTCCCACACACGCGCCACGAAGTTCTTGCGACCCAGGTCGTGGCGGCTGATCTTCTGCTCCTGCAGCTGGCGCTCCACCACGATCTGCGTGGCGATGCCCGCATGGTCCGTGCCCGGCACCCAGACCGTGTTGGCGCCCAGCATGCGGTGGTAGCGCGTGAGCGAGTCCATGATGGTCTGGTTGAATGCGTGGCCCATGTGCAGCGTGCCCGTCACATTGGGCGGCGGCAGCTGGATGGCAAAGGAGGGCGCACCGCCTTGGGCATGGCCGGTGCCGCGGTAGCCGGCCCTGCCGTAGCCGCGCTTTTCCCACTCGGGGCCCCAATGCGCCTCGATGGCGGCCGGCTCAAACGATTTGGACAGGCTGTTCAAGCCCGGTTGCTGGACGGTGTCGGTCATGGTGTAGGCAAAAAATGCAGAACGGCGCCGAGGGGCGCCGTTCCATGCAGGGACTGGAAACTGCCCCGATTTTACCGGGGCAGTCTGCCGCAGGCTCAGGCCGGCAATGCCTTCGCCGCCTGCAGGCATTCGGCCAGCACGTCCTTGCTGCCGATCTGGTTGGCCAGCAGGAGAATCAGGCGGGCGTTGAGCAGTTCCGACTGTTCGCGGCTCAGGCCGGTATGGGCATCGAGCAGCTGTTCGTAGAAGGCGTCGGCATCCTGGAAATGCAGGTTGGTCTTCATGGTGTCCTCCTCAGGATGTCAGGCCCAGGGCCTGTTCGATGGCCTGGATCAGGTCGGCGTCCACGCTCTCACCGGTGGCGGCGAGGTACCCGTCCGGCCGTACCAGGGCCCAGGCGTGACCGAACACATGGCAGGCACCCTGCAGGTGGCCCTGCGGGTCACGCACGTGTTCACGCGCCTGCGGCTGCGTGTCGGGGCCGACCACCTGCACGCAGCGCACCGGTGCCTGGCCAGCCAGTTGACGCAGGCGCTGTGCGGCGGCATGAGACATGTCCCCGAACACCAGCACCAGCAGGTCGCCGTCAGCCCACTCGATCAAATCGTTGACAGTGCCTCGGTTGTTGTCGGCCCAGCGGAAGGTTACGTTCTGCACCGACAGGCCGCCACTGCGGTCGCAGACGCTGGACTTCGTGTAGTTGTTGGCCATGGCCATGCGCCCGGTGTTGATCAGCGGGCGTGCAAACGAGTACTGGCGCGCCAGGCTGATCGCGGCGTTGCGGAAGGTGCGCTCCATGCCGTCGGCCGGGCGCAGGAAGCGTGCGGTGCGGTTGGTCACCATCAAGTTCTGGGCGGCGGCCTCGTGGCGCTCCTCGTGGTAGCTGTCCAGCAGGCTGGCCGGGGCGCGGCCCTTGAGCACGGCCGCGAGCTTCCAGGCCAGGTTGTCGGCATCCGCCACACCGGTGTTGCCGCCGCGCGCGCCGAAGGGGCTGACGATCTTGGCCGTGTCACCCATGAAGAACACGCTGCCGATGCGCAGCCGGTCCAGGCACTGGCTGCGGTAGGCATAGGGGCCGACCCAGACGATCTCCGCATCGGCCTCCACCTCCGGGCCGAACTGCTGCCGCAGCCGTTCGCGCACCACGTCTTCGCGGCTCACGTACTCCGGGTCGGCGTTCGGTTCCATCTGGTAGTCGATGCGCCAGACGTCGTCGGCCATCAGGTGCTGCCAGACGGCACGGTTGCCGTTGAAGGGCGCTTCGATCCAGGTGTGACGCTCTTTGGGCGGGTGGTTCTTGAAGCGCACGTCGGCAATGCACCAGCGGTCGTCACCGCGGCGCGAGGTCATGGTGGCACCGGTCCAGCCGTGGAACGGGGTGTGCGAGCCACTGGCGTCGATCACGTGCTCGGCCTCCAACGCGTAGCTGCCGGCCGGCGTGTCCACGACCAGCGTGGCGTAGCCCGCGTGCTGCTGGAAGCCGGTCACGCGCGACTTCCAGCGCAGGTCCACATGGCCCAGGCCGTAGATGCGCTCGACCAGGTAGCCTTCGATGTAGAACTGCTGGATGTTGATGAACGGCGGCTGGGCCGACAGACCGAAATTGCTCTGTTGGCGCAGGTCGAAGGAGTAGACCTCGTCCTGGCCGGCAAAGGTGCGCCCGACGCTCCACTGGATGCCCTTGGCGGCGATGCGTTCGTAGATGCCCAGCCGCTGGAAGATCTCCAGCGACTTCTGCGTGTAGCAGATGCCGCGCGAGGACGCGCCCTTGACGCCCACCGTGTTGTCCTCGTCCAGCAGCACCGCTGGCACACCCAACTTGGCCAGGCAGCACGCCATGGTCAGGCCGGTGATGCCGGCGCCGACGATGACCACCCGGTGGCGCAGCACCTCGCCACGCTTGAGTTCCGGCGGTTCGACGAACGGGTACTCGGGCAGTTCGTAGCCCGCGCCCTGGGTGAATTCGTAGCCGTTGGTGTAGGCGGCGTCGCGCCAGGCGGTGTTCATGCGGTGCCACCTTTCTGTGTTGCGGCGCGGTCGGCTACCTCCGGCCGGTCGTTCTGCTGCGGCTTGAGCGGCGCGGCCACCTTGCCGGCGGCGCGGTCCTGCCGCCACTGCGCCTTGCGCGCCGTCCATTCGTTCAGGCGGGCATGCGCGGTGGTGCTTTCCTTGAGCATCTGGAACTCGTCGGCGACCTGGGCCGACAGCTCCAGGCGCACGCCATTGGGGTCGAAGAAATAGATGCTCTTGAAGATGTGGTGGTCGGTGACGCCGATCACAGCGATGCCGTGCGCCTGCAGCCGCGCCTTCATGGCCTCCAGTTCCGCCAGTGAGTTGAGCCGGAAGGCGATGTGGTTGACCCACAGCGGCGTGTTGGGGCTGGGCGCTGCGGCCTCGTCGTCGCCCAGGTCGAAGAAGGCGATGAAGGAGCCGTCCTGCAGGCGGAAGAAAAAGTGCGTGTAGGGGCAGTACTCGCCCGTGCTGGGCACGTAGTCGCTCTGGATGATGTGGTACAGCGGCAGGCCCAGGATGTCTTCGTAAAAGTGGCGCGTTTCCTCGGCGTCCCGGGCGCGGTAGGCGTAGTGGTGCAGTTGCTGGATGGGGGCGGGCGGCGGCAGGCTGGCCGGTGTCGTGGTGCTCGTCATGTTGTCTCCTCGCGTGTCGATTCACCCATGCGAAACCAGTTTACCGTACCGTAATCCGACGTGACCATGGCAGGCGACTGGCGCTGGGCCCCTCTAGTTGATGAGAATGACTATCAATAACAGAGATCAATAGGTGTCGGCAATTCACTGCATTGAAACTGCCTATTAGACCGATAGCGGCTAGGCCAGTAGTCTGTGCGAGTCTTTGATCCTGTGTGTTCAAGGCAAGTGCGTCAGATCTTCAACTTGATTAGGAGATAACCATGGCAGCTCTCAAAGGCTCCAAGACGGAGCAGTGTCTGAAGGAGGCGTTTGCTGGCGAGTCCCAGGCCAACCGCCGCTACCTGTATTTCGCGAACAAGGCCGACGTGGAAGGCCAGAACGATGTGGCAGCGCTTTTCCGCTCCACCGCGGAAGGTGAGACCGGCCATGCCCACGGCCATCTGGAGTTCCTGGAGCAATCGGGCGACCCGGCGACCGGCCTGCCCATCGGCTCCACCCGCGACAACCTGAAGTCCGCCGTGGCCGGCGAGACCCATGAGTACACCGACATGTACCCCGGCATGGCCAAGACGGCGCGCGAGGAGGGCTTCGACGAGATTGCCGACTGGTTCGAGACCCTGGCGAAAGCCGAGCGCTCGCACGCCAATCGGTATGCCAAGGCCCTGGCCGAACTCGTCGACTAACGGCTACTGCGCGGGCCGATTGCGGCGTTGCGGGACCCGCTCAGGCCATCCTCATGCACCGCAAGTGCATTCCGGTGGCCTGACACCCGCGCCTTGCTCTCGACCCGCTCGCTACGCCGCGAGGCGTGGCGGGTTTGCAAAGAGGCTTTGATCAGAGGCTTCTTTGTAAAACTCCAAACCACAACGAGACAAAGGACCGACCATGGCACGCGAAGGCAGCTTGGAAGCGCCCACCCGGCACCCGATCGACTGGAAGAATCCCGAGTTCTACGACGAGGCGGCGACCTTCAAGGAACTGGAGCGCATCTTCGACATCTGCCACGGCTGCCGCCGCTGCGTCAGCCTGTGCGGCTCCTTTCCCACCCTGTTTGACCTGGTGGACGAGAGCGAGACCATGGAGGTCGACGGCGTCAAGAAAGAGGACTACTGGAAGGTGGTCGACCAGTGCTATCTGTGCGACCTGTGCTACCTCACCAAGTGCCCCTACGTCCCGCCGCACGAATGGAACCTGGACTTCCCGCACACCATGCTGCGCGCCAAGGCCATCAAGTTCAGGAAGGGTGAGGTCGGCGCCGGCGAGAAGTTCCTGGCCTCCACCGATGTGCACGGCTCGTTTGCCGGCATACCCATCGTGGTGCAAGCGGTCAACGCGGTCAACAAGACCCAGGTGGCGCGCGGCGCCATGGAGAGCCTGCTCGGTGTGGACAAGAACGCCTGGCTGCCAGCGCTGGCGACGAAGAAGTTCCGCTCCGGCGCGGCAGACAGTCGGCCCTGGCCGGTAAAGGACGGCGAGAAGACACCGGGCAAAGTGGCGATCTTTGCCACCTGCTATGTCAACTACAACGAACCCGGCATCGGCCACGACTTGCTCAAGATCCTCAATCACAACGAGATTCCCTATGTGATCGTCGAAAAAGAAAAATGCTGTGGCATGCCCAAGCTGGAGCTGGGCGATCTGGAGGCCGTCAATACCAGCAAGGAAGCCAATATCCCCGTGCTGCACAAGTACGCGGCAGAGGGCTACGCTATCCTCTCCGCCGTGCCGAGCTGCACGCTGATGTTCAAGCAGGAGATCCCGCTGATGTACCCCGAGGACAAGGCGGTGCAGGAGGTCAAGGAGGCCATGTGGGATCCCTTCGAGTACCTGATGGCGCGCAAGCGTGATGGCCTGTTGAAGACCGAGTTCCCGCAGGCGCTGGGCAATGTCAGCTACCAGATTCCCTGCCACGGTCGTGTGCAGAACATCGGCAAGAAGACCGAGGAAATGCTCAAGATGGTTCCGGACACCACCATCAATACCATCGAGCGCTGCTCCGGCCATGCCGGTACCTTCGGCGTCAAGAAGGCCTATCACCAGCAGGCGATGAAGATCGGCAAGCCGGTGTTCAAGGCCATGGCCACCATGAAGGACGGCGCCAAGCCGGACTACATCAGCTCCGACTGCCCTCTGGGCGGTCACCATATTGCGCAAGGCTTTGAAGTCAACGAGTTGGGCAGTCCTGAACTCAAACACCCACTCACACTGGTGCGCATGGCCTATGGATTGAAATGAGGACGACAGAAATGCAACTCACCGGCAAGATCACCCCCGACAGCCTCATGACCCTGGAGGCCTACAGCAAATGGCGCAAGGAGCACAAGGCCGAGATCGTGGCCCACCGCAAGCTGCGCACCGTGCACCTGGGCGAGCACATCAGCGTGCAGTTCGAGTCCGAGCTCACCATGCGCTATCAGATCCAGGAGATGCTGCGCATCGAGAAAATCTTCGAGGAAGAGGGCATCCAGGACGAGATCGACGCCTACGCGCCGCTGGTGCCGGACGGCACGAACTGGAAGGCGACGATGATGATCGAGTACCCCGACATCAATGAGCGCAAGCGCGAGCTGGCCCGCCTGATCGGGGTCGAGGACCGCATGTTCGTCGAGGTCGAAGGCTATGAACGCGTCTACGCCATCGCTGATGAAGACCTGGACCGCGAGAACGACGAAAAGACCTCGGCCGTGCACTTCGTGCGCTTCGAGCTCACGCCGGCCATGCGCGCGGCCGTCAAGGCCGGCGCGGGCGTCAAGCTGGGTTGCGACCACACCCACTACCCGGCCCATGTGGCCATCGCCGCTGAGACGTTGGCGTCACTGGCGGGCGATCTGACCTAGGCCGTATCAGTCGGCAGCGCCGACCTGGTGCTGCTCCCACGCGCGCCATTCGGGGCCCGGAGGCGCCGTCAGCACCAGCGGCCGGGCGTCCACGGGGTGCGCCAGTGTCAGGCGTGTGGCATGCAGCCACAGCCGCTGCAGGCCCAGCAGGCCGGCCACTGCGCGATTCAACGGGCCTTTGCCATGCGTGGCGTCGCCGATGATGGGGTGCGCGATGTGCTTGAGGTGGCGGCGCAACTGATGCCGCCGGCCGGTGAGCGGCTGCAGTTCCACCCGCGCGCAGCGCGTGCTGGCGAAGGTGCCATAGGGCAGCGGCAACTCGTAATGCTCCAGCGTGCGGTAGCGCGTCTGTGCGTCCTGCACCTCATCGCGGCCCGGGCGGGCATCGTCGTCCAGCCGTTTGAGTGGGTGGTCGATCAGGCCAGCCTGGGGTGGCCAGCCGCGCACGACGGCCAAGTAGGTCTTCTGGAGCGTGTCCGGTGCTTCGAAGGCCTGGCCCAGCGCGCGAGCGGTGTCGGCGTCGAGTGCGAACAGCAGCACGCCGCTGGTGCCCTTGTCGAGCCGGTGGGCCGGCCAGACCGGGCGGCCCAGCTGGTCGCGCAGCAGCTGCAGGGCAAATTGCGTCTCTCCGGCATCCAGGCCGGTGCGGTGTACCAGCAGGCCCGGCGGCTTGTCGACAGCCACGAGATAATTGTCCTGATACAGGATACGCAACATGCTTTTCTTACTCTCACCCGCCAAATCCCTGGACTATGACACGCCGGCCGGCGACGTGCCGCACACGCAGCCGCTCTTCACCAAGCAGTCGGCCGAGCTGATCGAGATCCTGCGCGGCTACTCGCCGCAGCAGATCGCCGAGTTGATGGACCTGAGTGACCAGCTCGCCGGCCTCAACGTCGCGCGCTACCAGGCTTGGAGTCCCAAGTTCACCGCCAAGAATTCCAAGCAGGCCGTGCTGGCCTTCAACGGCGACGTGTACGAGGGCCTCGACGCCAAGACCCTGAAGGCCGACGACCTGGCCTGGGCGCAGGAGCATGTCTGCATCTTGAGCGGCCTGTATGGCGTGCTGCGTCCGTTGGACTGGATGCAGCCCTACCGGCTGGAGATGGGCACGACGCTGGAGAACCCCCAGGGCCGCAACCTCTACAAGTTCTGGGGCACCAGAATAGCGGACTATTTGAACGAACGCCTGCAGGCCGACAAGACGCCGGTGGTGGTCAACCTTGCCTCGCAGGAGTACTTCAAGGCCGTGGACCAGAAGGCCCTGAAGGCACGCGTGATCGAATGCGTGTTCGAAGACTGGAAGGGCGGCAAGTACAAGGTCATCAGCTTCCTGGCCAAGCGCGCGCGCGGCCTGATGGCGCGCTATGCCGCCACGCAGCGCGTGACCACGCCCAAGCAGCTGGAGAAGTTCAACCTCGAAGGCTACGCCTTCGATGCGGCGGCCTCGGACACGGATCGCCTGGTCTTCCGTCGAAAACTATGAAAACACCCCCGTTGGTTGCCCACTGCGTGTGGCAACCCTCCCCCCTCAAGGGGGCAACACCAGCAGCCCGGCAACGCCGGTTCTGCGGTGTTCCCCGCATCGTGCCCGTGCGTGCATGACGTCTCGCGATGTCTGCGATGGATTCCTTTTCATGACGACACCCGAAAACTCCGCGCTCGGCAAGGCGGTTGCCTACGCCGACCAGTACGACCCAAGCCTGCTGTACCCGATTGCACGCCTGCCGAAGCGGCAGGAGATCGGCCTCAACACCAAGGAGGGGGCCACGCTGCCCTTCATGGGCGCCGACCTCTGGACGGCCTACGAACTCAGCTGGCTCAATGCGCGTGGCAAGCCGCAGGTGGCGCTCGCGCACATCACTGTGCCGTGCGAGACACCCAACATCATCGAGAGCAAGTCCTTCAAGCTCTACCTCAACAGCTACAACAACACGACGTTCGCTGACGCCGCCGAGGTGCAGGCGCGGCTGCGTGCCGACCTCAGTGAAGCCGCCTGGCGCGGTGCCGACAAAGGCGGCACGGTGGGTGTGCAGCTGGTCGCCCCCGAGCAGTTCGACCAGCAGCCCATCCATGAACTGGACGGCGTCAACCTCGACCGGCTGGACATCGAGTGCACGCAGTACACACCCGCCCCCGAGCTGCTGACGGCGGCCTTCGACGAGCAGCCGGTGAACGAGGTGCTGACCAGCAACCTGCTCAAGAGCAACTGTCTGGTGACCGGCCAGCCCGACTGGGCCAGCGTGCAGATCAGCTACAGCGGCCCGCAGATCGACCAGGGCCGGCTGCTGCAGTACCTGGTGAGTTTCCGCAACCACAACGAGTTCCATGAGCAGTGCGTCGAGCGCATCTATATGGACCTGTGGACACGTTGCAAGCCGACCAAGCTGTCGGTCTACGCGCGTTACACGCGCCGCGGCGGGCTGGACATCAGCCCCTGGCGTACCAGCCACCCGCAGGCGTTGCCGCCCAACGTGCGCACGGCACGTCAATAGTCCAGGGTCTTGCCGGCCGACGCGCGTCCTGCCGGCTGGCCCGCAGGCTTCAGTGGCGGAAGACGACCGCCTCTAGCTGCAGGCCAAGAATCTTCTTCGCCGCCGCGTCGGCCTGGGCGCGGGTCGGGAAAGGTCCTACCCGCACCCGGGTCAGCTCGCCCTTGCGTGTGGTCACGCTATCGGAGAGCGCAGGCAGGCCGGCGTTTTCCAGTTTGCGGTGCGCTTTGATGCCGTTGTCGAGTACGGCGAACAGGCCGACGTTGATGTAGTAGCCGCGGGGCAGGTCGGCGGTGGAAAGCCGGGGCCGTGGAGCAACCGCGGCCGGCGTCGGTGCGGCAGCGGCCGGTTGCGCCGCTGCGGGCGGGGGTGCCGGCGTCGCGGGCGCGGCCTGCAGAGGCTGCGGTGCCGCGTTGGCCTGGGGAACGGCGGCGGGTGCCGGTGGGGCACTGGCCGGGGTCTCGGGACAGGGCGCGGTCTGAGCCGCGGGTGCCGTTTCGGCCGGCTTGGGCTCGGAGGCCCAGGTCTTGGGCCACAGCCCACAACCGCTCAGCAGGGCGGCCGAGGCCAGGGCGGCTGCCCCCAGCAGGACACTGCTGGTATTGCGTAGGTTCATCGGGGCAGGGGGCGTCAGAGGAGTCATGGGACGTTGCTTTCCGGTCAGGACGATGGGCGCAGGAACCCGCGGGCGATGCCGGAATGGTCGCACAATTTCCGTGCGCAACGCGGCGGGTATTACTTGGAGATTTCCCTGAAGGACGTGAGCGTTGCCAGCGGCGGGAAGTCACCGCTGCGCTTGTCCTTCATCGCCGTCACGGCCTCCAGCACATGGCGGTTGCTCCAGATGGCGCCCTGCAGCCAGCCCATCTGCTTCAGCGCATCGTCCACGCCGTGGTCGCGCGCGTAGTGCAGCGCCTGCTTGGTGCCCCAGATCGCCACCGGCGGCTTGGCCGCAATCTCACGTGCGGTCTGCATGGCGCCGGCCAGCAGTGCCTCGGGCGAGTCAAACACCTGGTTCACCAGCCCGTAGGCCAGCGCCTGCGCCGCCGGCAGACGGCGGCCGGTGTAGGCCAGCTCTTTCACCACGCCCAGTGGCATCAGCTTGGGCAAGCGCTGCAGCGTGCCGACGTCGGGCACCATGCCGATGTTGATTTCCTGGATGCAGAAGAAGGCGTCCGCGGTGGCATAGCGCAGGCAGCAGGCGGCAACCATGTCCACCGCACCGCCGATGCAACCGCCCTGGATGGCAGCGATGACCGGGATGCGCAGCGTCTCCAGCTTGGTGAAGGTGGCCTGCATGTCGGTCAGCAGGTCGAAGACGGCGGCGCGGCCTTCCGGGGTCTGGTCGTCCAGCAAGGCGCCGCCAAAGGTTTCCAGCGCCATGCCGGCACTGAAATGCTTGCCGGTGCTGCTGATGACCAGCGCACGCGCCGCATTGCCGGTGTGCAGCTGTGTCAGCACCTGGTCCAGCTCGCGCCAGAACTGCGGATGCATGGTGTTCATCGCCTCCGGGCGGCTGAGCACCAGGTGGGCGACGTGGTCGGTGACGGTGAGCGTGAAGCAGGGCAGGGTGTTCATGCCCCGAATTTAACCAGACGGCGCTCAGGCCGGATCAGCCAGCCAGTCGCAGCGGAGACGCTGCTGCCGGTGTGCGTGGCGGCGCCAGCGCACATACAGCCGCGGCGCGCAGCTGGCCAGCAGGCACAGCGGGCAGGCCCACATCAGCTCCAGTGCAAAGGCCGGCAGCCAGCCGACCCAGCCCATCAGCCACAGGCAGACCACTACATCCCACAACTGGTACTCCAGCGGGTGTTCCTGCCGGTGGGCCACCAGCCATGTGCGGATGCGCTGCATCTCCGACAGCGTGAGGGGTCGATCCATGGAAACCTCCCAGGGCGAGGTCTCAATGTAAGTTTGGCGTCAGGCGCTGTCAAGCCGGCTCAACCCACCCCATCCGGCCCCTCGGGCTCAGAACAGTGAGGGTGTATTTGCTACTGAATTCATAGCATCCTGCGCTTGTCCGGTCTGCGTCAAAGCCTGTTTTGATGCTTCATGGTCATCGGCGCGCAGCAGCGAGCCCACGCGCACACCCAGCAGGCGCAGCCGGCGTGTCAGGTCCACCCGCTTGAGGCACTGGCCGGCGGCCTGGCGAATGACCTTGGCATCGGCCGTGTAGTGGTCGATGGTCTGGTCGCGCGTCACGCTCTTGAAGTCGTCGTAGCGCAGCTTGATGCCGATGGTCTTGCCCACGTAACCTTTGCGCTGCAGATCAGCCGCCACACGTTCGCACAAGGCGGTGAAGATGGCGCCGAGCTCCGCCTTGTCACGCACCGCGTGCAGGTCGCGCTCAAAGGTGGTCTCGCGGCTCACCGACACCGGCTCGCTTTCCGTCACTACCGGCCGTTCGTCGCGGCCCCAGGCCGCCTCATGCAGCCAGGCGCCGTAGCTCTTGCCAAAGCGTTCGAGCAGCCAGCCCGGCTCACGCGCCGCCAATTCGCCTATGGTGTGGATGCCTTCCGCCTGCAGCTTGGCGTCTGTCTTCGGGCCGATGCCGTTGATCTTGCGGCATGGCAGCGGCCAGATCAGCGCCTGCAGGTCCTGCGGCAGCACGATGGAGATGCCGTTCGGTTTGTTGAACTCGCTCGCCATCTTGGCCAGCAGCTTGTTGGGCGCCACACCGATGGAACAGGTCAGGCCGGTGGCTTCGAAGATGCTTTTCTGGATCAGCCGAGCCAGCGTGCGCCCGCCCTCGCGCTGGCCGCCGGGCACGTCCGTGAAATCGATGTAGACCTCGTCCACGCCGCGGTCCTCCATCACCGGCGCAATCTCGGTGATGACTTCCTTGAAACGGCGCGAGTAACGCCGGTACTCATCAAAGTCCACCGGCAGCAGGATGGCCTGCGGGCAGAGCTTGGCCGCCTTCATCAGCCCCATGGCCGAGCCCACGCCGAACTGGCGCGCCGCATAGGTGGCGGTGGTGATGACACCGCGCCCGGTGTAGTCCTTGAGCAGCGGAAACGCCGCCACCGGAATCTCCGACAGCGGTCGGTCGGCGTACTGCTGCAGCAGTGCATCGTCGGGTTTGCGCCGTGCACCGCCGATCACCACCGGCAGCCCTTTGAGCTGCGGGTAGCGCAGCAACTCGACCGAGGCGTAGAACGCATCCATGTCCAGGTGGGCGATGCGGCGCGGCAGCGACGGGGTGGGGATCATCTCGTGGTGGCAATGGCGCGACGAACGCGCGGACGTGTCAACGGCCGGTGGCCGGTGCCGGCACGGTGGGCAGGTCAAAGTAAAAGGTCGAACCCTGGCCTTCGGTGGACTCGAAGCCAGCACGGCCGCCGTGTGCCTCCACCAGGACCTTGACGATGCTCAGGCCCAGGCCGGTACTGGCAATCGGCCGGTTCGGCTGCGCCGGGCCGCGCGCAAACTTCTCGAACACACGCGGCTGGAAGTCGGTCGGGATACCCGGACCGTCGTCGCGTATGCACACCCGGGCCATGCGCTGGTCCGCCTGCCGGATGCACACGCGCACCGTGCCGCCGCGCGGCGAGAACTTCGCGGCATTGGAAATCAGGTTGGCGCTGATCTGCTGCAGGCGCATCGGATCGGCATGCACCCATACCGGCACCTCCGGCGGCGTGAACTCGAGGTGGACGTCGCTCTCCTGCGCGTAGTCGCGCAGCTGGTCGATGGTCTCCTGCACGCTCTGCGCCAGATCGAGGTCCTTGGCGTCCAATGAAAGCTGTCCCGCTTCGATGCGGCGCGACTCCAGCAGGTCGTCAATCAGCCGCCGCAACCGCTCGGCATTACGCTCCAGCAGCGGCAGGCTGCTCTTGAGCTGTGGCGGCAGTTCACCCAGCACACCATTGCCCAGCAGCGCCAGCGTGCCCGACAGTGCGGTCACCGGGGTACGCATCTCGTGCGTCACCACCGACAACAGCTCCTCGCGCGCGCGCTCGGCCATCTGGCGCTGGCGCTCTTCACGACGCAGCAGCACCAGCGCGGCGCCCGTCACCAGCGCCACAGCCAGCAGCGACAGCAGCAGGGCCCAGCGGTTGCGTTCGGTGAACTCGGCCTCGAACTCCGGCCGCAGGAAGCCCGCCACCTGCCACAGGCTGTGTTCCACCGGCTGGCGCACCAGCAACTGCTTGAGTTCGTCGGGCCTGAGGTGGTAGTCGGTGCGCGGCGTGCGGTCACGCGCGCCTTGGGCGGTGACCTCGATCAGCGGCGGATTGCCGGTCGAGATCAGCATCAGCTGATGGCCGGCCGGCTCGATGGCCCGCAGCATCTTGGCCAGCTCCGTCGGCGCGAAGCTCACCATCAGCATGTTGGTGCGACCGTTGGCGCTGGGCCAGTCGGCCATGATGTCGAAGTGGTAGCTGAAGTTGTTCGGGTGGATGCGCGCGGCGTACTGCCCGGTGCGGGCATAGGTGCGGATGTCTTCCAGGCAGATGTCGCCGATGTAACCCTCGAAGTCCGCGATCAGCGGTGTGCCCTGTTCATCGGTGATGGTGACGGCAAAGAAGTCGGGGAACGTGCGGCGCAGGCTGCTCTCCAGCGCCTGGTAGGCGGCCACGCTGTCAGGTTCGCGCTGTACGCGGCGCAGCAGCGCCAGGTGGTCTTCGGCAAACAGGCGCACCTGGCGCTGCCGCTCGGTCAGGATGAAAGCCACCTGGTTGGCCACCTCGGCGCTGGTGGTGCGGGCCAGCGCACGCTGTGACGCTTCAAAACGGCCAGCGCGTTCCTGGTAGATCAGGCCCAGCATCAGCATCACCAGCGCACTGAGCACGATGACGATGCGCTGGCCGATGGTCAGGTGCGGCAAGGGCTTCCTGGTGGCTGGCATGTGGGTGAAACCTGGTGTCTCCAGAGGCGCAGGATGTCGGCTGACATCCTGCAGCGGTTCAAGCCAGAATCATACGTCCAGGCCCATGGGCCTGATGCATGGAGGTACCGCATGAAAAAACGCCATTTCCTGACCACCGCCGCCGCGGCAGCCCTGGCCACGCCAGCCCTGGCCACACCCGCGCGGCGCGGTACCGGCGGGCCGGGTCTGCTCACCATCACCGGCGCCATCGGCCGCGGCAACCGCGGGCCCCGCACGGCGCTGGACCAGATGCTGGTGAAGCAGCAGATCGCCTTCGATAAGGCCCATGTGTTCGACGCCCCGGCCTTGCACCGCCTGCCGGTTGTCACGATCCGTCCCACGCTGGAGTACGACGCCCAGCCACACTCCTTGCGGGGGCCGCTGCTGACGGACGTGCTGCAGGCGGCCGGCGTGCAGGCGCAGGAAGCCAGTCTGCTGTTGCGCGCCATCGACGGCTATACCGTGCCGCTCAGCCTGGCCCAGGCACGGCGACAGCGCTTCATCGTTGCCACCCATCTGGACGGCCAACCGTTGGCGCTGGGCGGCCTGGGGCCGCTGTGGGCGGTGTTCGACGCCGACCGCGACCCCGCCACGGCCGCCAAGCAGCTGCCCGAGCGCTTTGCCGCCTGCCCCTGGGGGCTGTACCACATCGAGGTGCAGGCCGGCTGAAGCAGCCGGCCGCCGTGGCCTCAGGCGGTCGGGTAGGTGCCCGGCAGCAGGATGCTGCGGTCCACGTTGTTGAGGTTGGTGTGGCCGCAGAAGGCCATGGTGGTGTCGAGTTCCTTGTGGATGATCTGCAGCGCCTTGGTCACGCCGGCTTCCCCCATGGCACCCAGGCCGTAGACCATGGCACGGCCGATCATGGTGCCGCGCGCACCCAGGGCCCAGGCCTTGAGCACGTCCTGGCCGCTGCGGATGCCGCCATCCATCCAGACCTCGATCTGGCTGCCCACTTCGGCCACGATGGCCGGCAGCGCCTCGATGCTGCTCGGCGCACCGTCGAGCTGGCGGCCGCCGTGGTTGCTCACCACGATGGCGTCCGCGCCGCTGGCCACGGCCAGGCGGGCGTCTTCCACGTCCATGATGCCCTTGAGGATGAGCTTGCCGCCCCACTGCTCCTTCACCCAGGCGATGTCGGGCCACGAAAGGCGCGGGTCGAACTGCTCGTTGGTCCAGGCGGCGAGCGAGCTCATGTCGCTCACGCCCTTCACATGACCCACCAAGTTGCGGAAGGTGTGGCGGCGTGTGCCGGCCATGCCGAGGCACCAGCGCGGTTTGGTCATCAGGTTGACGATGTTGCGCAGCGTGGGCCGGGGCGGTGCAGTCAGGCCGTTCTTCAGGTCCTTGTGGCGCTGGCCGATCACCTGCAGGTCCAGCGTCAGCACCAGGGCGCTGCACTTGGCGTCCTTGGCGCGCTGGATCATGCGCGCCATGGCGTCGCGGTCGCGCATCATGTAAAGCTGGAACCAGAACGGCGCGCTGGTGTTCTCGGCAATGTCCTCGATCGAGCAGATGCTCATGGTCGAGAGCGTGAACGGAATGCCGAACTTCTCGGCCGCGCGCGCGGCGTGGATCTCGCCGTCGGCGTGCTGCATCCC
>Ga0114939_10000059_pt1 | contig 89087 bp, 84 predicted proteins | sample AshMeaCrysSpring_FD_87196 | JGI IMG/M metagenome (GOLD analysis project Ga0114939, IMG submission 87196) | Groundwater microbial communities from Big Spring, Nevada to study Microbial Dark Matter (Phase II) - Ash Meadows Crystal Spring | ecosystem: Environmental > Aquatic > Deep subsurface >...
AGAGCGGCGGGACCCCCACCATCCGGCCGTCGGAAAGTCACCCGGGCAATCAGCCGGACGCGCATGGCCGCAAGTGCGTCTTGAGGCGACCTACTCCGCGAAGCCGGCGACCGTCTTGAGCGACCCCTGCAGCACGCGCCCGGTGCGCGCCCGCACGCCGCGGTAGTCCTCGATCTCCGCGGCCGTGACCGTGACCACGGAAGGCTTGTCGCCGCGCCCCTTGCCCCGGACCTTCACGCCGCCGGAGACCCCGCGCACGGCGACCAGCGCCTCGCCCGCGTGCAGGCGCATGAGGATGACGCCCTTGCCGCCGCCCGAGAGCGCATTGACCTCCTCGAGCGGGAACACCAGCAGCCGGCCCTCCGCGGAGAGCGCCGCGATTTCCGCGACGCCCTCGCGAAGCACTTCCGGCGCGAGGCACTTCTCCCCCTCTGCCACGTTGAAGAAGGCCTTGCCGGCGCGCTGCCGCGTGACGAGGTCCTTCAGCTGGCAACGCAGGCCCTGGCCCGCGCTGGACGCGAGCACGAGGCCCGTTTCGGGTTCCCCCGAGAGGACGCCGACGATGCGCGCCCCGGCCAGCTCGACCAGCGAGGTGGCGGGCACGCCATCCCCCTTGCCGCCGGGCAGGTCGAGGGCGCGGACGTTGAAGACGCGGCCGTTGGCGCCGACCAGCACGATGGGCCGCACGGTGCGCGTCTCGACGATGGCGAGCGGCCCGTCGCTCTCCTTCCACGAGAGCGTGGAGGCATCGATCCCGTGTCCCGTGCGCGTGCGCAGGAACCCGTTGCGCGAGCAGATGACGGTGACGGGCTCGTCGGTGAGCGTCTCCACGGGGGCCGCGGCGGCGCGCTCGGCCGCCTCGATGATCGTGCGGCGCGCATCCCCGAACTTCTGCCCGTCGGCCGTCACCTCCTTGACCGCCAGCTTGCGGCGCGCGCCCTCGCTCGCCAGCAGCTTCTCCAGCTCGCCCTGCTCCGCCTGCAGTTCCCGGATCTCGCGCTCGATGCGGATGCCCTCGAGCTTCGCCAGCTGCCGCAGCCGGATCTCGAGGATGTCCTCTGCCTGCCGCTCCGAGAGCTTGAACTTGGCGACCAGCGCAGGCTTGGGCTCGTCCGCATTGCGGATGACCTTGATCACCTGGTCGATGTTGAGGAACGCGATCATGCGCCCCTCGAGGATGTGCAGCCGGTCCAGCACTTCGTCGCGGCGGTGCTTCAGCCGGCGCTCCAGCGCCTCCAGCCGGAAGGCGGCCCACTCGCGGATCCAGTGCGCGAGGCCCGCCTGCTTCGGACGCCCATCGCGGTCGATGGCCACCAGGTTCAGCGGCGCGTTCGACTCGAGGGAGGTGTGGGCCAGCAGGAGGTTCATGAGCTCGTCAGGGGAAACGCGCGAGCTGCGCGGCTCGAACACCAGGCGGACCGGGTGCTCGCGGTCCGAATCGTCGCGCGCGGTCTCCAGCACGCCCAGCACCGCCGCCTTGAGCGCCTGCGCCTCGGCCGACACCGCCTTCTTGCCGGCGCGCGGCTTCGGGTTTGAGATTTCCTCGATCTCGGCCAGCACCTTGGCGGCGTTGGTGCCCGGCGGCATCTCGGTCACCGCGATGCGGTACTGGCCGCGCGCGAGCTTCTCGACCGCCCAGCGGGCGCGTACGCGGATGCTGCCGCGTCCGATCTCGTAGGCCTTCGCGATTTCCTCGGCCGGGGAGATGACCTGCCCGCCGCCCGGGAAATCCGGCCCCGGGATGGGCGCCAGGATCTCGGCATCCGCGGCCTTCGCGTTCTTCAGCGCCACCGCGCAGGCCTCGACCACCTCGCGCATGTTGTGCGGCGGCATCTCGGTGGCCATGCCCACGGCGATGCCGGAAGCGCCGTTCAGGATGGCGATCGGCAGCCGCGCGGGCAGAAGCCGCGGCTCCTGCATCGAGCCGTCGTAGGTGGGGATGAAGTCCACCGTGCCGCGCTCCAGCTCCGCGAGCAGGATCTCCTCGGCGAAGGCGGTGAGCCGCACCTCGGTGTAGCGCATGGCCGCCGCGCCGTCGCCGTCGCGGGAGCCGAAGTTCCCCTGTCCCTGGATGAGCGGGTAGCGCAGGGTGAAGTCCTGCGCCATGCGCACCGCCGCCTCGTAGACCGCGGAATCGCCGTGCGGGTGGAACTTGCCGATCACGTCGCCGACGATGCGGGCGGATTTCTTGAAGGGCGCGTCGTGGCGGTTGCCCAGCTCGCGCATCGCGTAGAGGATGCGGCGCTGCACGGGCTTCTGGCCGTCCTCGATGGCCGGCAGCGCTCGGCCCTTCACCACGCTCATCGCGTAGGCGAGGTAGGCGTTCTCCGCGAACTGCGCGAGGGGCACCTCCCCCTCGCCGGAGGCGTCGCCGCCTGGAGACCCCGGCCGCGGCGGTAACGGCGGGGCGGCGTCGAACAGGTCAGGCGTCTTCGTGTCGAGCATGATCGGCAACTTTCAGCGGTTGTTTCGGAAAAGGGGTCAGATCCCTTTTTGTTCAGAGACGCTGGCAATCTCGCGGTGAAGGAGCAGGGTGTGGGATGTGTCTGGAAAATTTTCCGGCCGAGTCAAATTGCCGCGGACATCGCTGCCCGATCCTATGTCGACATAGGAGTCGAAGTCGACGCCGGGGGCAGTTTCATTCGGCCGGAAAATTTTCCAGACACATCCCACACCCTGCTCCGGCACCTCGATGCAGGGACCGCATCGACCCGAAAAGGGATCTGACCCCTTTTTTCATCTTTTTCAAACATCCGCCTCGACGAGGTTTCCGCGCTCCTCCATCCAGCTGCGGCGCGAGGCGGCCTCGCCCTTGCCCATGAGCAGGGTGAAGACGCGGTGCGTGTCCTGCAGGACTTCCGTCGAGACGGTGAGCGGCAGCAGGCGGCGCGTGTCGGGGCTCATGGTCGTCTCGCGCAGCTCCTCGGGGTTCATCTCGCCCAGGCCCTTGAAGCGGCCGACGGTGATGGCGGACTCCCGCACCTTCTCGTCCGCGAGCTTGAGGAGGATGGCGTCGCGCTCGCCCTCGTCCAGCGCGTAGAGGCGCCGCTCCGGCCGGGTCTTGCCCTGCGCCTCGACCTTCACGCAGTAGAGCGGCGGCTGGGCGACGAAGACGTGCCCGAGGGCAAGCAGGCCCGGGAAGTGCCGGAAGAAGAGCGCCAGCAGCAGCGTCTGGATGTGCGAGCCGTCCACGTCGGCGTCGGCCATGATGATGACCTTGCCGTAGCGCAGGCTTGCCAGCGCCTTCGCCGCCGCGTCCAGTCCGTGCGGCTCGATGCCGAGGGCGACCGCGATGTCGTGCACCTCGTTGTTGGCGTAGATCTGGGTGGGATCGACCTCGAAGGTGTTCAGGATCTTGCCGCGCAGCGGCAGGATCGCCTGGAAGTGCCGGTCCCGGCCCTGGCGCGCCGACCCGCCGGCGGAATCGCCCTCGACGAGGAAGATCTCGTTGCGCGAGATCTCCTCGCTCTCGCAGTCCGTGAGCTTGCCCGGCAGCACCGCGACGCCCGACCCGCGCCGCTTCTCCGCCGCCTTGCCCGCCTTCTGCCGCGCGACGGCCGCCTTGATGGCGAGCTCGGCGATCCTCTTGCCGTCGTCCACGTGCTGGTTGAGCCACGCGTCCAGCGGGTCCTTGAGGCGGGAGGCGACCAGCTTCACGGCGTCGCGCGAGTTGAGCTTCGCCTTCGTCTGCCCCTGGAACTGCGGGTCCAGCATGCGCGCCGAGAGCACGAAGCGCAGGTTCTTCCAGACGTCCTCGGTCTGCAGGTTCACGCCGCGCGAGAGCAGCTCGTGGTGCAGGCAGAACTCGCGGATCGACTCGAAGACGCCGGACTTGAGGCCGGACTCGTGGGTGCCGCCCTCCACCGTCGGGATGAGGTTCACGTACGACTCCCCGCCTCCGCCGCCCTCGCACCATGCCAGCGCCCACGCCGCCCCCTCGCCGGCGGCGAACTGGGGATCGCCCTCGGCCACGTAGGACTGCCCGACGATGACCGGGCTCGCCACCCCCTCCTCGCCGGCGAGGCTTTCCTGCAGGTAGGCCGCCATGCCGCCCTCGTACTTCCACTCCAGTGTTTCGCCCGTCGCCTCGTCCACGAGTCGCATGGCGAGGCCGGGCAGCAGGACGGCCTTGGCACGCAGCAGGTGCTCGAGCTCGGGACGGCGGATCCGGTCGCTGTCGAAGTACTTCGGATCCGGCCAGGCGCGCACCCAGGTGCCCGTCTGCCGCGCCGGCACGGACCCCGTCTTCCGGAGCTTTTCGGCGACGAAGCCATTCTCGAAGGCGAGGGCCCAGGCGGCGCCCTCGCGCTGCACGCGCACCTCCAGCCGCTTCGAGAGGGCGTTGGTCACCGAGACCCCCACCCCGTGCAGGCCGCCCGAAAAGGCGTAGGCCGAGCCGCCCGTCGTCTTGTCGAACTTGCCCCCGGCGTGAAGGCGGGTGAACACCACCTCGACCGTGGGCACCTTTTCCTCGGGGTGCGGTCCCACGGGTATGCCCCGGCCGTCGTCGGCCACGCTCACGGAACGGTCGGCGTGCAGGGTGACGGTGATCGTCTTCGCCGCACCGGCCAATGCCTCGTCGGCCGCATTGTCGATCACCTCCTGGATGATGTGCAGGGGCGTGTCGGTCCGGGTGTACATCCCGGGCCGCTCCTTGACGGGCTCGAGGCCCTTCAGGACGCGGATGGAGCGTTCGTCGTAGCGGGGGGAGGCCATGCGGGGGGGATCTTGTCGCGAAAGCGCCATTTTACGGGTTCGGGCCGCCCGCTCCCATTCCGTGCCGCCGCGCCTCGTACCAAAGGACAATAGGCGCGCTGGACGCCGAAAAGCCCTGTAAGATTTTCCCGTCAACCCTTGCCACGAAGGATCTGCCATGAAAACCATCCCCGTGCTTCTCGCCATCAGCCTCGCCGCAGCCCCCGCCGCATTCGCCCAGGAAGTCGTGGGGTCCGTCAAGACGGTGACGGGCGACGCCGTGGTCATCGATTCCGGCCGCGCCGTGAAGGCCCAGCCGGGCACGCAGGTCCGCAAGGGCAATGTCCTCAAGACCGCCCCCGGTTCGACCATGGGCGTGACCTTCACCGACAATACCGTGATGTCCTTCGGGCCGGACACCGAACTCACCGTGGAGGAATACCTCTACGCCCCCGGCAAGGGCAACGGCAAGTTCTCCAGCAAGCTCTCCAAGGGCTCGCTGGCGGCCGTGTCCGGCGCCATCGCCAAGCTGCGGCCCGACGCGGCGGAACTGAAGACGGCCACCGGCACCATCGGCATCCGCGGCACGCACTTCGTCGCCAGGGTCGAGGAATAGGAGCTCCGCCATGCCCGGCCGACGCCACGCCATGCGGTATGCGCTGCCTTTCCTGGTCGTGCTGGCCGGGTGCGCTTCCCAGCCCCCCGCACCGGACAAGGGCCCTTCCAGCTACGTCGCGCTGCTCCCGAACGCAGACGGCACCGTGGGCCGGGTGGACGTGAAGCAGGGTGCAAGCGAGGTGACGCTCGAAAAGCCCCTGCAGGCCGCCACCCTCGGCGGCGGCGCCAGCACGCCCTTCACGATCGACGAAGCCCGGTTGCAGAAGGACTTCGGCGCGGCCCTGGCCGCAAGGCCGCCGGCGCCCACGGACTTCGTGCTGCGCTTCGAGGCCGACGGCCAGCGCCTGTCGCCCGAGTCCGAGCCCGTCATCCCCAAGCTGGTGGCGTCGGTGAAGGGCCGCCCCTCGCCGGAGGTCCTGGTCACCGGCTACGCCGATCACCGCGAACTGGCGGCGTGGAACAAGATCGACAACCCCGGCGCGCTTCCCATCGGGCTCGTGCTGGCGTTGGCGGCGCCCACCGCGACAGGCACGGCGCCGACGCACACCGTCCAGGCGGGCGAAACGCTGGCGGCCATCGCGGCCCGGTACGGGCAACAGCGCGTGCAAGTCGTGGCCGACCGGCTGAAGGCTGCGGGCGTGGAACCGCGCATCATCTCGACCGCCGTCCGCGACGAGGCCAGCGAGACGCGAACCGGTCCCGCGACGGAATCGCGAACCCGCCGCATCGACGTCACCGTAAGGTAGCCCCATGACCGGAAGCACTGGTCCGGGAGGCGAGCCCGACACCCCGGCCCGGGTGACGGGGGCGATTTTCCAGCTGCGCTTCCACCAGCTCGCGAGCGGCGTGCTCGTCGGCGCCACGACGCTCCTCGCCGCCCTTCTCATCGCGACCGCCACGTGGAAGTTCAACCAGGTGGCGGAAAACGGCGCCCGCGAGCGATTCAAATTGTTGGCCGCGAGCATCGCGAGCGAGTTTCGCCACCTGCTGGAGCCGAGCGCCGCCGCCGCGCAGACCCAGGCGCGCCTGAACAGCGAACTCTTCTCGGACAACGGCCGGCTCGACGCCGACTCGATGGTCCCCGTGTTCATCGCCCGGCTCGGCAGCGACAGGTACCTCTACTCCGCCTACTTCGGCCTCGACAACGACGACTTCCTGCAGGTCATCGCCGTCCGCGGCGACCCCAAGATCATCACGGCCCTTTCCGCGCCGGAGGGTACCGCGGCCGCGGTCCGGCGCATCGCACGCTCCGCGCGCGGCGACCGGATGGAGTCATGGACGTTTCTCGGCGAGAACGACAATACGCTGGGGCAGCGCAGCGGCGACACCACCTACTTTCCGACGCAGCGTCCGTGGTTCGAGGCCGCGCGCAAGGCGCAGGGGCCGGCGCTGACGGATCCGTACCTGTTCGCGGCCTCGAAGCGGCCGGGCATCACCATCGCCCACCCCCTGCGGTCGAACATCGGCGTACTCGGCATCGATGTGGACCTGTCCGCGCTGCAGGCGTTTCTCGGCACGTTGCCGCTCCCGCCGCAGGGGGCGGTCGCCATCCTGGACAGCCAGGGACGCATCCTGGCGGCCAGCCAGGACAAGGGACGGGACTACGGGCTGACCCGAATCGAGGCACTCACGCCGGTGGACAAGGCCGGCAGCCCCCACCTGTCTGCGGTCGCCGGCCTCAAGCAGAAGACGGCGGCGGAACCGGACCCCATCGTCGGTATCGGCGGCGAGGATTACCTCATCTCGAACTACCAGTTCAGCGCAGGCCCCGGTGCGCAGTACCGCGTCGCCATGCTGGCGCCCGTCTCGGCATTCATCGGCACCGCGCTCGAGGCCAGGAACAGCGCCATCCTGATGAGCGTCATCTTCGTCGCAATCGTCATGCCCTTCGCGATCATCGGCGCGCGGCGGGTCGGACGGACCCTGCGCGAGCTCGCCAGGGATTCGGACCGCATCCGCCGGTTCGACTTCGCGGGGGCGTTCGAGCCGCAGCAGACGATCCTCTACGAGCTGGACACCCTCGGCCGGGCGCAGGTGGTCATGAAGGAGTCGCTCAGCAAGAAGACGCGCGACCTCCTCGTCGCCGAGGACAAGCTGAAGAGCCTGGTCGAGACCGGCATCGAGGTGTCCGCGGAGCGGGACCGCGAGAAGCTCCTGCGCAAGATCCTGTTCAGCGGCAAGCGGCTGGCGAATTGCGATGCCGGGACGATGTATCTCATGACCGAGCGCGGCACGCTGCGCTTCGCCCTGCGAACCAAGGACGACGCCCTGCCCTCCTTCGAGATTCCCCTGAAGGACGCCGACGGCCGTCCCGACGAGAAGCACGTCTCGACCTGGGTCGCGAACCACGGCGACTCGATCTGGATCGACGACGTCTACGCCGAGAACCGCTTCGACCTCTCGGGCACACGCCGTTTCGACCACGAAACCGGGTACCGGACGGTCTCGATGCTCACGGTGCCCATGAAGGGCGCCAAGGGCGAGGTCATCGGCGTGCTGCAGTACATGAACGCCCTCGATCCCGAGACGGGCGCCATCCGGCCCTTCCCCCCCGAGATCATCGGCTTCGTGGAGGCGCTCGCCTCGCAGTCCGCCGTCGCCCTCGAGAACCAGATACTGCTCGACGCGCAGAAGGCGCTGGTCGACGCGATGATCAGGCTCATCGCAGGCGCCATCGACGCCAAGAGCCCCTACACGGGCGGCCACTGCGAGCGCGTGCCGGAACTGGCCATCATGCTGGCGGACGAGGCGGCCAGGGCCACCGAGGGCCCGTTTGCCGGCTTCACGTTCGGCTCCGAGGAGGAGCGGCGAGAGTTCCGCATCGGCGCGTGGCTGCACGACTGCGGCAAGGTCACGACTCCCGAGTATGTCGTCGACAAGGCGACCAAGCTGGAAACCATCTACAACCGCATCCACGAGGTGCGCATGCGCTTCGAGGTGCTGCTGCGCGACGCGGCCATCGAGCGCCTCGAGGCGATCGCGCGGGGCGAGGACCCCGCCGCGGCCGACGCGCGGCTGGAGGCGCACCGCGCCGAACTGTTGGACGACTTCACCTTCGTCGCCGAGTGCAACGTCGGCGGCGAGTTCATGGCCCCCGAGAAGGTGGAGCGCCTGAAAAGGATCTCGGCGAAGACCTGGGTGCGCAACGTCGACGACCGCCTGGGGCTGTCGCAGGAGGAGCTGCTGCGTTACGAGAAGAGCCCGCCCGTGCCAGTGCCCGCGGTGGAGAGCCTGCTCGCCGACAAGCCCCACCACGTCGTCCCCCGCCCCGCCGAGAAGGCCCTCGACCCGAAGTACGGCTTCAAGGTGAAGGTGCCGGCCAACCTGTACAACTTCGGCGAGGTCTACAACCTCGCCATCGGCCGCGGCACGCTCACCGAGGAGGAGCGCTTCAAGATCAACGAGCACATCATCCAGACCATCGTGATGCTCGAGGAGATGCCTTTCCCGAAGGAACTGAAGCGCGTTTCCGAGTACGCCGGCACGCACCACGAGACGCTCAAGGGCACGGGATACCCGCGGGCGCTTGTCAAGGAGCAGCTTTCCATCCCCGCCCGCATCATGGCCATCGCCGACATCTTCGAGGCGCTCACCGCTTCCGACCGCCCGTACAAGAAGGCCAAGACCCTGTCGGAGTCGATCAAGATCCTGTCGTTCTTCAAGAAGGACGGCCACATCGACCCGGACCTGTTCGACCTCTTCCTGACGTCCGGCGTCCACCGGCGCTACGCCGAGAAGTACCTCAAGCCGGAGCAGGTCGACGAGGTGGACGTCTCGCTGTACGTGGCGCCACCCGCGCCAGTCGCCGCCTGAAGTGTCCGCAGAGCCCAGCCCGTCCCCGGAGCGCTCAGGCGACCCGCTTCCGCTCACCGCCCTGGTGGCCGGCGACGAGCGCTCCGTCGCCGCCCTCGTCGCAGGGCAGCTGAAGCCTCTCGACATCGAATGCATCGAGGCCCACAGCGGCGAGGAGGCCGTCGAGAGGTTCGCCCGCGACCAACCCGACCTGGTGCTGATGGACATGGCCATGCCGGGCATGGGCGGCCTCGAGGCCACGTGCAGGATCAAGGCGATGTGCGGCGAGCGCTGGGTGCCCATCATCCTGGCCTCCGCCATGGCCGGGAACGAGGCGCTGACCGAGGCGCTGGCGGCCGGCGCCGACGACCACCTCCCCATGCCGCTGCGGGCCGAGTTCGTCCGGGCGAAGGTCGGGGCGGTCGCGCGCACGCTGCGCCTGCGCCAGCGCCTCGAGATCGCCGCCGGCGTGTTCGAGCACATCCGCGACGGCGTGATCATCACGGACGCCGACCAGCGCATCGTGGACGCGAACCCGGCCTTCACGCAGATCACCGGCTACACGCGCGAGGACCTCATCGGCCAAACGCCCCGCATCTACGGCGGCGGGCTCACGCCGCGCAGCGTCTTCGAGGACATGTGGCGCCAGGTCCGCGAGCAGGGGTTCTGGCGCGGCGAGGTCGTCAACCGCCGCAAGAACGGCGTGGCCCATCCGGAGCTGATCTCGGTCGTCGCGGTGAAGGAGGCCGGCGCCGTCCGCCACTACGTGGGCATCGTGAGCCGCGTGAACACCCACCGCGACGACGTCGTGACGGGGCTGCCCGGCCGGCGCGCGCTGAACCGCCGCCTCGCCGCCATGCTCGCCTCGGCGCGCGGGGAAGGCAGGCGCGTGGCGCTGCTGACGCTCGACATCGACCGCTTCAAGGAGGTCAACGAGGCCTTCGGCTACGAAACCGGCGACATGCTGCTGCGCGAGCTGGGCGAGCGCCTGCGCGCGGGCGCCGGCCCGGGCGGCCAGGTCTACCGGATCGGCAACGACGAGTATGCCGTCGTCAAGGCCGACGCCGGCAGCGGCGACGCCTTCGAGGAATTCGCCGAGGGCCTTCCCGAAGTCGTCGCCCGGCCCTTCTTCCTGGGCACGGAGGTCGTGCACATCACGGCCAGCGTGGGCGTCGCCTTCTTCCCCGACGACGCCGATGGCCCCGAGAGCCTGTTGTCGAACGCCGAGCTGGCCATGCAGAAGGCGCGTCCCCTCGGCGGCGGACGGCTGGAGTACTTCGTGGCCACCCGGCAGCGGGAGGCGCGCGAGCGCCGCAAGCTGGTCGACGACCTGCGGCAGAGCATCGCCGACGGCCACTTCGGGCTCGTCTACCAGCCCATCGTCGCGTTGGCCACGCGGCGCGCCGTCAAGGCCGAAGCGCTGCTGCGCTGGCGCCACCCGGTGCGCGGCCTGGTGGCGCCCGGGAACTTCATCGCCGCGGCCGAGCGGACGGGGCTCATCCGGCCCATCGGCCAGTGGGTGCTGGTCGAGGCCATAGGCGCATTGCGGCGGATCCGCCGCCGCCACCCCGGCTTCCAGGTCAGCGTCAACCTCTCGGCCGCGCAGGTGATGGGCGACGACTTCGACGTGGCGCGCTTGCTCGATCTGCTGCGCGGGGCGGATGTCCCGCCCGGCGACCTTGTCTTCGAGTTCACGGAAGGCGTGCTGCTGCAGGCGAGCGCCGGCGTGCTGGAACGGCTGCGCGCGCTGCGCGACGCCGGCATCCGGTTCGCGCTAGACGACTACGGCACGGGCTACTCGTCGCTTTCCTACCTGCAGCAGTTCGAGGTCGACCTGCTCAAGATCGACCAGGCCTTCGTGCAAGTGGACCCGGCCGACAGGAAGCGGCGGGCCTTGTGCGAGGCGATCCTCTCGATGTGCCGGGCGCTGGGCATCCCCGTCGTGGCCGAAGGCATCGAGACCGAGGAGCAGCATGCCCGGCTCGCGTCCCTCGGATGCGAATGCGGCCAGGGGTACCTGTACGGGCGGCCCGTCGAACTCGGCGAGCTGGAGCGCTCGCTCGATGCGTCGGTATCCGCAGCCTGAGGCCCGGCAACGTCCGATACGACCGGTCCCCCATCTTCCCTAGAGTGTCGCCCGTGAACGCCGCCCCCCCTGCCCTGGACCTCTCGCGGGCGCCCTTTCACGTCGCGGCCGGCGCTGACCCTGCACAGGTCGCGCGCGAGATGGAGGCCTGCTTCCGTGCGCTCCCCAGCCTGCCGCGCCGGGTGACGGCCTGCTTCCAGGCGTCGTGCGCGGTGGCGGCCCTCGACGCCTCCGGCTCGCTGGTGTCCGCGGGGCTGCGGATCGCCGGCGACATCGACCGCGGCATCGGCGACGGCGACGGCAACCCGTACCACAACGCCCAGCATTTCTGCGAGATGATGCTGGGCTCCCTCTGCCTCACGCGCCTCGTGCCGCTCGAGCCGGGGGAGACGGCGCTGCTGCTCTTCGCCGCTCTCATGCACGACTTCCATCACGACGGACGGATCGTGAAGGGCGTGCCTTTCCGGCTGGAGCGGCTGGCCCTCGCCTCGGCGCAGCCCTATCTCGATGCGGCGGGCGTGCCCGCCGCCGACCGCGAACGGCTGGACGCCCTGGTCCTTGCCACGTTCGTCCCGACCGGCGTCCCCTTCGCGCGCCACTGCCACCGCCACCACTTCCTCGGCGCTCCCCGCCCGGCGCCGCCCACGGACGCGGGCGCGCTCGCCTTGCTGGCCGACGACGCGCGCCTGGCGATGCTGGCCGTCATGCTGACGGAGGCGGACGTGCTCGCCTCGGTCGGCCTCACCGTGGCGCTCGGCGACGAAGCCCAGCGCAAGATCGAACGCGAAATGCACCTGGCGATGGGTCCGGCCGACAAGCTCTACTTTCTCGAGACCGTCTTCGGCAGGTTCGAGATCGGCACGTTCTTCACGCCCAACCTCGAAGCCATGAAGCAGGAGATGCGCGCACGGGTCCAGCGGGAGCGGCTTCAGGAAGGGACGCGGCCGTGACGGCCCCGCGCACTTTCAACCGCTTCCTGAATCTCCTGCCGTTCGCCGCCGTGGCGCTCGGCGCGATGCTCTTCCTCTACGATCCGCACGCGCTGCAGGTCCTGCGCAACTCGGTCTTCGACCAGTTCCAGCGCTGGCATCCGCGCGAGTACCGTGAAGTGCCGGTCACGATCCTCGACATCGACGACGAGAGCCTGGCGAGGCTGGGGCAGTGGCCCTGGCCGCGCACGCGCGTGGCCGAAATGGTGGACAGGCTGCACGAGGCCGGCGCCGCGTCGGTCGGCATGGACATCGTCTTCGCCGAGCCGGACCGCACCTCGCCCAAGGCGATGATGGCGCTCTGGAAGCTTCCCGAGGAGACGCGCGCGCGGCTGGGCGCGCTGCCCGACCACGACGAGGCCATGGCCAAGTCGCTGCAGGAGGGACGCGTGGTGGTGGGCTTCGCCCTCGACCGCACCGGCAAGGCGACCGCGAAGCCGGCCACGCCCTTCCGCATCGTCACCGCGGGCGAGCCGGCGGAGCGCCACCTGAACGGCTTTACGGGAGCGGTCACCTCGCTGCCCGCCTTCGAGAAGGCCGCCTCGGGCAACGGTTTCCTCACCTTCGTCCCGGACGACGACGGCGTGGTGCGCCGGGTGCCCCTCGTGGCCAGGCTGGGCGAGGCGATCGTCCCCTCACTGGTCTCGGAGTCGCTGCGCGTCGCGCAGGGGGTGCCCAACTACATCGTCCGCACCGGATCGAGCGGCGAAGGCGTGGAGGAGATCCGCATCGGCGAGTTCACGGTGCCGACGACGGCCAAGGGCGAGATGTGGGTGCACTACACGAAACCCGTCCCCGGCCGCTTCCTCCCGGCGTGGAAGGTGCTGGCGGGCGAGGTGCCGGCCGGACGCCTGGACGGGCACATCGTCCTCGTCGGCACGTCGGCGCAGGGCCTCATGGACCTGCGCTCGAGCCCCATGGGCGGGATCATGGCCGGCGTGGAAGCGCACGCGCAGGGGCTCGAGCAGATCCTCGCCAAGACCTGGCTCGAACGCCCGGCGTGGACCTACGCCATCGAGCCGCTGCTCATCGTGATCGGCGGCATCGCGCTGGCCCTCGTCGCGCTGAAGACCTCCGCCCTGGTGGCGGCCGGCGCCACGCTCGCGATCCTTGCCGCCGTCGCCGCAGGCGCGTGGTACGCGTTCACCGCCCAGGGGCTTCTGCTGGACCCCCTCACCCCCTCCCTCGTGCTGGTGGCGGCCTTTATCCTCGGCAGCGTCGTCAACCACCTCAACACGGAACGCGAGGGCCGCTGGGTGCGCGACGCGTTCTCGCGCTACGTCTCGCCCAACCGCGTGGACTATCTCGTGAGCCACCCGGACAACCTGGAGCTGGGCGGCAAGCGGCAGGAGTGCAGCTTCATCTTCACCGACCTCGCGGGCTTCACGGGCCTCATGGAGGCGATGGACCCCGGCGCGGCGGTCTCGCTCCTGAACGACTACCTCGACCGCATGATCGAGATCGCCTTTCGCAACGGGGGCACGCTGGACCGCATCGTGGGCGACGCGGTCGCCATCATGTTCTCGGCGCCCGTCGAGCAGCCGGACCACCGCGCGCGCGCGATGCACACGGCCCTCGAGATGCACGCGTTCGCAACGCGGTACGTCGCGGACCTGGCCGCCCGGGGCATCCAGTTCGGCCACACCCGCATCGGCATCCACTCGGGCGAGGTCATCGTCGGCAACTTCGGCGGCTCCAACATGTTCGACTACCGCGCCCTGGGCGACCCGGTCAACACCGCTGCGCGGCTGGAGAGCGTCAACAAGCACCTCGGCACGCTGGTGTGCGTGTCCGAGGAGACGCTGTCGGGATGCGCCGACGTCGTGGCGAGGCCGGTCGGCCGGCTGGTGCTGAAGGGCAAATCCCAAGCCCTCAAGGTCTTCGAGCCCATCGTGCCACCGGAGGGCCGGGCCGCGCAGCGCGACATCGCCTACGAGGAGGCCTATGCGCTGCTCGAGACCGGGGATTCGCGCGCGCTTGCGGCGTTCGAGGCGCTTCGCGTCGCGCGCCCCGACGACCCGCTGGTGAACCTGCACCTCGGGCGCCTCAACGCCGGGGACGCGGGCGACCGGATCGTCCTCGCCGAGAAGTGAGGCGCCTCAGCCGGGAAGGATGATGCGCGAGCCGCCCCTGCCCATCTCGAGCATGAGCTGGTTGATGCGCTTCACGAACGCGGCCGGATCGTCGAGGCTGCCCCCCTCCGCCAGCAGCGCCTGGTCGAACAGCACGGCAACCCAGTCGTCGAAGCGTTCCTTCTCGTCCTTCAGCCGCAGCACCACCGGGTGCTTCGGATTGATCTCGAGGATGGGCTTCGACTCGGGCCCCTTCTGGCCCGCGGCCTTGAGCAGCCGCGCAAGGTTGGCGCCGATGTCGTGCTCGTCCGCCACGAGGCAGGCCGGGGATTCCGTGAGGCGGTGCGTGACGCGGACTTCCTTCACGCGCTCGCCGAGGCTCTTGCGGATGCCGGCGACGAGGTCCTTGAGTTCCTCGGCTTCCGCTTCCTGCGCCTTGCGCTCCGCCTCGTCCTCGAGCTTGCCGAGGTCGAGGCCGCCCTTGGCCACGGAGGCGAGCTCCTTGCCCGAGAACTCGTGCAGGTTGCCCACCAGCCACTCGTCCACGCGGTCGGAGAGCAGCAGCACCTCGATGCCCTTCTTGCGGAACACCTCGAGGTGCGGGCTGTTCTTCGCCGCGTTGAAGGACTCCGCGGTGACGTAGTGGATCCTGTCCTGGCCCTCCTTCATGCGCCCGATGTAGTCGGCGAGCGAAACGGTTTCGTCGGCGGCATCGGCATGGGTGGAGGCGAAGCGCAGCAGCCCGGCGATCTTCTCCTTGTTGGCGAAGTCCTCGCCAACGCCCTCCTTGAGGACGCGGCCGAACTCGCCCCAGAACTTCGCGTACTTCTCCTTCTCGTTCTCCGCGAGCCCCTCGAGGAGCGAGAGCACCTTCTTCGTGCAGCCGGCCCGGATGGCCTCGATGTCCTTCGACTCCTGCAGGATCTCGCGCGACACGTTGAGCGGCAGGTCGTTGGAATCCACGATGCCGCGCACGAAGCGCAGGTACACCGGGAGCAGCTGCTCCGCGTCGTCCATGATGAAGACGCGCCGGACGTAGAGCTTCACGCCGTGGCGGGCGTTGCGGTCCCAGAGGTCGAAGGGCGCGCGCGACGGGATGTAGAGCAGGTGCGTGTATTCCTGCCGCCCCTCGACCCGCGCGTGGCTCCACGCCAGCGGGTCCTCGAAGTCGTGGCCGACGTGCTTGTAGAACTCCCGGTACTGCTCCTCCGTGACGTCGTTCTTGGCGCGCGCCCACAGGGCGGAGGCCTGGTTGACCGTTTCGGGCTCCGTGCCCTTGACGTTCTTGCCGTCCTTCCATTCCTCCCCGGGCATGAGGATGGGCTGGACGATGTGGTCGGAGTACTTGCGGAGGATGGCGCGCAGCCGGCTGCCGGCGAGCAGGTCCTCCTGGCCCTCGCGCAGGTGGAGCGTGATCTCCGTGCCGCGCGCGGCCTTCTCGACCATGTCGACGGTGAACTCCCCGCCCCCGTCGGATTCCCAGCGCACGGCCTGCTCCGGCTTTTCGCCCGCACGGCGCGTAAGGACGGTGACCTTGTCCGCGACGATGAACGAGGAATAGAAGCCGACCCCGAACTGGCCGATGAGGTGGGCGTCCTTCTGCTGGTCCCCGGTGAGCTGCGCGAAGAACTCGCGCGTGCCGGACTTCGCGATGGTGCCGAGGTTGGCGACGGCCTCCTCGCGGCTCATGCCGATGCCGTTGTCGGCCACCGTGAGCGTGCGGGCCTCCGGGTCGTAATCGACGCGGATCTTCAGGTCCGAGTCGCTCTCGAAGAGCCCCGGATTGTGCAGCGCCTCGAAGCGGAGCTTGTCGCAGGCGTCGGACGCGTTCGAGACGAGCTCGCGCAGGAAGATCTCGCGGTTGGAATACAGCGAATGGATCATGAGGTGCAGCAGCTGCTTCACCTCGGCCTGGAAGCCGCGGGTTTCGCGCCCGGCGGCGGGGGTGGCGGTCTCGGTCACGGCAGGACGTCCTCGATTGGAAAATCCCGATCTGGGGCCTGCCGCCGGCATTTCAACCCCCGCGTCGGCGCCCGTTGAGACGGGCGCCGACGCGGGCGCACAATAGGCGCGAGGGAGGATTGATCGCCATGATTGCGCGCGGTTGGCTGCAGGGCTTGGTTGCAGTGGCTATTGCCTTGGGCGCAGCGCTGGGCGCATCGGCGGCGACCCTCTCGAGCGGATCCAGCCACTCGCTCGCGGTCGGCCCCGGCGGCAATGTCCTTTCCTGGGGCAACGACGACTGGGGACAGCTCGGCAACGGTCGCGCGTTGGCCTTCCCCAACCCCGTACCCATTGCCTCGCTCGCGGGTGCGCGAGCCCTTTCCGCCGGGCTCCTGCACACGGTGGCGCTGCGGCCGGACGGCACCGTCGTGGCGGTGGGCGACAACCTTGCGGGCCAGATCGGCGACGGGACGCGCACGGGGCGAGTGACGCCGGTACCGGTGAGTGGACTGTCGGGCGTTGTCGCCGTCGACGCCGGCGGCTACTTCACCCTGGCCCTGAAGGACGACGGCACGGTGTGGGGATGGGGCGACAACGACCGCGGCCAGCTGGGAGACGGCACCACCGAGACCCGCACCACGCCCGTGCGCGCCGCCGGCCTCGCGGGCATCGTGGCGGTCTCGGCCAGCTACGACCATTCTCTTGCCCTCGACCGTGAGGGACGGGTCTGGGCCTGGGGAAACAACGGGCAGGGTCAGCTCGGCGACGGCACGAGCGCGACGCGGCTGACCCCCACCGCCGTGACCAACATGGTGGACGTGATCGCCATCTCCGCGGGCGACGGACACTCCGTTGCCCTGCGCAGGGACGGCACCGTTTGGGCGTGGGGGAAGAACGACCACGGGCAGCTGGGCAACGGGCTCGAGGGAAACCGCAGCTCGCCTGTCCAGGTCTCCGGTCTTTCCGGCGTGACCGCGGTCGCCGCTGGCTGGGATTACACCGTTGCCCTGCGGGCCGACGGATCCGTCTGGACATGGGGGTACAACCTCTTCGGCCAGTTGGGGGACGGCGGCGCCACCTTCCTCTATTCGCGCCTGCCGGTGCGCGCCGTGCGCCTGCCGCCGGTCTCGGCCGTTTCGGCCGGCTACGCCCATGTCGTTGTTCGCGCCGCGGACGGTTCCGTGTACGCCTGGGGGCTCAATTCGGACGGCCAGCTGGGCGATGGCACGACAACCGACCGCGACGCCCCGGTGCGGGTCGGCTCGCTCGGGGGCATCGCCATGGTTTCGGCCGGGCACTATCACTCGCACGCCCTCGCCTCGGATGGCCGCGTCTGGGCTTGGGGGTCGAACAGCGACGGCCAGCTCGGCAGCGAACTGCCCGTGTTCAGCAGCTTCCCCGGCGCCGTGGTGGGTCTGTCTGGCGTCACGGCGGTCGCAGCCGGCTACGCCACCTCCTACGCGCTGCGCAGCGACGGCACGGTGTGGTCGTGGGGAGCCAACGTTGTCGGGGCGCTCGGCACGGGTGCCGGGCCGGCACGCTCGACGCCGGCCCGGGTGCCGGGCCTGACCGGCGTCGTCGCCATCGCGGCCGGATTCGACCTCGGCGTGGCCTTGCGCGCCGACGGCACCGTGTGGGCATGGGGCAGCAACCTCGAGGGGCAGCTGGGCGGGAACGCATCGTTCTACTGGTCGGAGACCCCCGTGCCGGTCGCCGGTCTCACGCAGGTCACCGCCATCGCCGCCGGCTTCGGCCACATCGTGGCCCTTCGGTCCGACGGAACCGTCCTTGCCATCGGGTACAACGCCTCCGGCCAGCTCGGCGACGGAACGACGACAAACCGCTCTTCGCCCGTGCGCGCGGCGGGGATCGCCGACGCGGTGGCCATCGCAGCCGGTCAGTACCACTCGCTCGCGCTTCGCCGTGACGGCACCGTGGTCGCGTGGGGCGCAAACGGCGCCGGCCAGCTCGGCGACGCAACCACGGTCGACCGCCTCGCGCCGGTCGCCGTCCGCGACCTTTCGGGCGCATCCGCGCTCGCGGCCGGGGTTGCGCACTCGATGGCGATCACCCGGGACGGCCAGCTCGTCTCCTGGGGCGCCGGCCAGCTCGGCGACGGAACGCTTGGTTTCCGCGCCACGCCTGCGCCGGTCTCCGGCTTTGCGCAGGTCTCGGCAATCGCCGGTGGCGACTTCCATTCCCTGGCCCTCAAGGCCGACGGGTCCGTCTGGAGTTGGGGAATGAACATCGACGGGCGGCTCGGCGACGGCACTCTCGTCGACCGCCTCACGCCCACCGTCGTCCTGAACGAGGCCGGCCGCGGAAGCATCGCGGGCAACGACTGGTTCCTCGACCTCGCGCCTGCGGTGCCGACCAACATACCGGCGGACAAGGTCCCGCCCTTCATCGCCATCGCGACCGTGACCGACGGCAGTTACACGGCCAACGTCCGCTACCGCGCGCAGGACGTCGGCGTCACGGCGAGCACGTACGTGTTCGCCCTCGCCCCCGCCAGCCTGGCAAAGGCGGCCGACGCCGGCGCCTCGCCGCTGCGCGTCGGCAAGGCGGTCTCCCGCGCCGATGGCAAGGAGACCACGGTCGACTGCGTGCTCGCGCAACTCACCGCGCAGGGCACGCTGCAGGCCGTGAGTCCGGAACAGTTGACCGCGCTCCTCACCGGTGTGCTGACCTCGCTGGGACAGACCGTTCCCGTCGTCAGCGCCAGCGCCGCGCCCGCCGTCGCCGGCGCGACGTTCTTTGTGGGCTATGGCAGCAGCCCCTCGGCGATGCTCGGCGGCGGGCTCAACCGCGCCGTGGTCACCGTGCCCGGTGCGAGCGAGTGCAAGCCGCAGGCACCGCAGACGGGCTGGTGGTGGAACCCCGCCGAAAGCGGGCGCGGCTTCTCGCTGGAAGTGCGCGGCGGCAACATGTTCTTCGCCGCCTTCCTCTACGACGCATCCGGGCGCTCGACATGGTTCGTCTCAACGGGCCCGGTCTCCCTCGATGGCGCCTATTACGCCGGGGACCTGCTGAGCGTGCGCGGCGGGCAGACGCTGGGGGGTGCATACCCCGGCTTCCCCGCCCTATCGAACGCGGGCCGGATCACGCTGGCGTTCGGAAACGCTGCCCGGGGTACGATCGTCTGGCCGGGGGGCACCGTACCCGTCGAGCGGTTCAACATCGTGCCCGGGGGGCTGAGCCTCCCCCCGGTTGCCGGCCAGCCGGAGAGCGGCTGGTGGTGGAACGAACAGGAGGCAGGGCGCGGTTTTTTCATGGAGTGGCAGGGCGGCAATCTCGACATTGCAGGCTACATGTACGACGACGCCGGCAATCCCGTCTGGTACCTCACCGTCGGGCCGATCGGGGGCGACGCCGCCTCCCGCAGTTTCGCCGGGAACTGGTGGAGTTACGGCGACGGCCAGACACTGACGGGCGCGTGGAAGCCCAACCAACAGCTGAGCAACAGCGTGGCGCCCGTCACCATCCAGTTCACCAGCCCTGAATCGGCCATCATGACCCTGCCCAACGGCCGCAGCACCAACCTGAGGCGGCACCGGTTCTAGCATCGCGCCCGGCGGCGATTCCGGTAACATGCGCGACGATGAGCAAGCCGCCGGCCCAACCCCACCTGAACCTCTGGCAACGGTTCCGCGAGTTCATGGGCTGGCACGCGCCCTCGGAGACCACGTTCGACACCGAGACGACCATGTTCGCCGTGCGCTGCAAGTACTGCGGGCGGCGCATCCTGCCCGACCCGCGCGGCGGCTGGTCGACACCGGAGGAAATGAAGGGCCGTAAGTAGCCCCCTTTGCTCGGCCGTGCGCCTCGGGAGTTTCAGGTTTCGATGACGGCGCCGTGCGCCAGGCGGAGGTCCAGCACCACGCCGCGGGGAGCCCCGGCCGTGGCGAGCGTCATCGCGCAGGGACCCTCCCCGCGCTGTTCCAGTCTCGAACGAACAATCCGCGCCGCGCTGGAGGACGCCGGGTCGCCCTCCGCCAGCGGTTGCGCGAGCAGGATCGTGGACGCACCCAGCCGGACAGCCGCGGTGTGCAATCCGGTCGCGGGCGTGGCGACCGGCGCCTCGACTCGTTGACCGTCAACACCACCGCCCTCGGCCAGAAGCGCCCGGTAGCGCGCGGCGGAGGCCTCGAGATCCCGAACTGCCACCATCACCGTGGCGATGCCGGTGACGCCGTTGGCGTGCCGGCGCACCTGCCCGGCCGGCACCCGCCAGTCGCGCGGCGACACGTCCCCGCACAGGAACGGCAGGTCGAAGGTCGATGGCCGCGCCGTCTGCCAGCGCAGTTCCCTGCCGTCCGGCCGCACGCGCCCGCCGTCGACCGGGCCTGCGAGGTCCAGCCCGCGCGAACGGGCCGCCCCGACGACCGCTGCCGTGTCCTCGGGCAACAGGGCGAAGTCCATGTAGCCGTCGCCGTGCCGGGCGTGCTCGTTGTACCAGCGTTCGGCGGGGCCCGGGGCCTCCCAGGCGATCAATTCGAGGTACGCGCCGTCCTCGAACACGACCAGGGCATTGTGCGAGGTGCGCCCCGGATGGCGGCCGCCGATCTGCACCGTGAAGCCGAGCGCGCGATAGTCCGCTACCGCCGCGGCGAGATCGGCGACGGCGATGACGACGTGATCGAGAGCGAGGCTCACTCCTCGACCTTGAGATTGGTCTTCTTCACGAAGTCGCTCCAGCGCTCGAACTGCTGCACGGCGTAGCGGTCGAGCGACGGCCCGTCGCTGGCCATCACCTCGAAGCCCGCGTCGGTGAGCTTCTTCGCCACCTCGGCGCTGCGAAGCGCGAACTGGAAGTCCTCGGTGAGCTTCTTCACCGTCGCGGCCGGCGTGGCGGACGGCGCGAAGATGCCGATCCACGAGTAGGCCTCGAAGCTCGGGAAGCCGGACTCCGCCACCGTCGGCACGTCGGGCAGGTCCGCGAGGCGCTTCGTGCCCGTGACCGCGAGCGGCTTCACCTTGCCGCCGGCGATGCTGCCCTTGAGGGCGGCGTAGCTGAGCAGGGTGAAGCTCACGGTGTTGCCCAGCACCGCCTGCACGGCCGGGCCGCCGCCGCCGAAAGGCACGTGCAGGATGTCCGCGCCCGCCTGCCGCTTGAGGTCCTCCGCCACGAGGTGGTTCATGGAGCCCACCCCGGTGGAGGCGTAGCTGAACTTGCCGGGATCCTTCTTCGCCACCTCGAGGAATTCCTTGAGATTCTTCCCCGGCACCGACGGGTTGGCGCCGATCACGAGCGGGAAGCGGACGGCGAGCGAGACGCCCGCGAAGTCCTTGAAGGTGTCGTAGGGCAGGTTCTTCTTGGCGATGGGGTTGATCGCGTGCGTGTCGAAGCACACCAGCAGCGTGTTGCCGTCGGGCGCCGCCCTGGCGACGAACTGCGTGCCGACCTGGCTCGCGGCGCCGGGGCGGTTCTCGACGACGACCGAACGGCCGACGCGCTCGGCGAGCTTCGGCTGGATGATGCGCGCCGTGATGTCCGTGCTGCCCCCTGGCGGAAAGGTCACGACGAGCTTGAGCACGGTATCCGCCTGCGCCAGAACCGACGGCAGGAAGCCGCCGGCGACCGCTGCGGCGGAGATCTTGAGCGCCTCCCGGCGCGAGACGTGTCGGGTCATGATTAGGCTCCTCTTCTGGGTGTACCGGGTTCGTGTACCGGGTTCGCGAACCCGGTTCGTTTTCGGGGTGGGGCTCGCTAACCCATCCACTGGCTCACGGGAACGGCGGTGTCCTGCAGCTGCTGCGAGATGACGTCGACGAGCGCAGGGCCGTCGTGGGCCAGCGCGGCCCGGATGGTCGCATCCACGTCCGCCGGGTTCTCGACGCGCCAGGCCTTCACGCCGAAGGCCTCGGCGACGCGCGCGTGGTCCGTGCGGTTGAAGTCCACGGAAAAGTAGCGCTCCCCGTAGCCTGTCTTCTGGCTCGCCTTGATCCAGCCGTACACCGTGTTCGAGAAGACGATCATCTTGAGGGGAACGCCGCGCCGGACGATGGTCTCCATCTCGCCGCACGTGAAGTTGAAGCTGCCGTCGCCCATCGCGGCCACGACCATCGCGTCCGGCCGGCCGAACTGCGCCCCGACGCCGGCGGACATGGCGAAGCCCAGCGCGCCGTGCGCCCGGTTGGTGATGAAGTGGCGCCCGGCCTGCGGCGCTTCGAGGTAGGCGGAGAAATAGGGGCACGGCGTGCCCGGATCGGCGACCACGATGGCCCCGGGCGGCAGCAGGCGGTTCAGGGCATCCACCACCCGCTCCGGCTTGATGGGCGTGTCGCTGGAGGCGGCCAGCACGGCGAAGTCGGCGTGCTTCCGGTCACGGGCAGCCCCCGCGACGACCCGGCCGTCCACCGCCCCTGCGGCCCGATGGGCGAGACGCGCGCGCACCGCGGCGTTGAGGTCGTCCAGGCCGAGGCGTGCATCGCCCACCATCGCGACATCGGTGCGGTAGTTGGTGCCGATGGTCATGCCGTCCACGTCCAGGTGCAGGATCGTCGCGTCGCGGGACGGATACTTCCAGTGCTCGGTCGTGGTGGATCCGGCGCGGCAGCCGATGAAGAGGACGAGGTCCGCCTGCATCAACACCTCCCGCGTGGCCGGCACGCCGCCGTTGGTCCCCACCACGCCCGCGTTGAGGGGATGGCGGTCAGGAAGCGTGCCCTTGCCGCTGACGGTGGCGCACACCGGCGCGTTCAGCATCGTCGCGAGCGCCTCCAGCGCCTCGCACGCGCCCGCGAGGATCACGCCCCCGCCGCAGACGATCACGGGCGAGCGCGACGCGACTAGCATCCCCGCCGCCCTTTCGACGTCGGCGGGGTCCGGCCGCGACCGCAGCGACGGCGCGCGCTCGTGCCCCGGCTGCGCCCAGACCTCGGCCGCGTCGATCTCGTGCTTCTGCAGGTCGTAGGGCAGGCAGATGTGCGCAGCGCCCGGGCGGCCCGTCGTCATCGCCCGGAAGGCGGACCGGACGGCCCCGGGGATCTGGTCGGCGCGGTCGACGGTCGTGTTCCACTTGGTGAGCGGCCGGTAGAGGGACTGCTGGTCCAGTTCCGTCAGCGGGAACTTGCCGCGCGCACCGACCGATACGTCCGACGTGATGCCGAGAACGGGAATGGACGACTCGTTCGCCTCCACGAGACCCGGCAGCAGGTAGGTAGCGCCACCGCCGCTCGGCCCTTCGCAGACGCCGACCTTGCCCGTCACGCGCGCGTAGGCGTCCGCCATGTACGCGGCGCTGCGCTCGTCGCGCGTGAGAACGTGGTCGATGCCGTGGTCGAGGCGGGCCATGGCGTCGTAGAAAGGAAGGCTGGTGTCGCCGCAGAGCCCGAAGATGTGCTTGACACCGCTCAACTGCAGCATGCGCACGAGCGCGTCGGCGCCGGAGATCTTCGTCATGGGCGGGGAGCTACGGTTCCTTCCGGTGGATCATCTTGAACGTGGCCGTGCCGCGGGCGACGAGGTGGCCTTTCGCATCGCGCGCTTCCGCTTCGCAGAAGGCAAGCGCCCGCCCGGCCTTGATGCAAGCGGCGTCGATCACCAGGTCCGACAGCGCCGGGGCGAGGAACGACGTGTTCATGTCGATGGTCGCGGCGCCGACCGGGTCCGCGTATGCCGACCGCGCTGCGGCGCTCATGGCGAAATCGAGGGCGGTCATGATGCTGCCGCCCTGGGCTTCGCCGCGGCTGTTTGTGATCTCGCGCCGCAGGGGCAGTCTCGTACGCGCGCGGCCCTCTCCCCACGACTCGCAGGCCAGGCTGATCGTGTCGATGAAGGGTACGTGAAGGTCGAAGTGCCCCTCGAAAGGAGCCTTGGGCTTGGACACGGTCGGCGGCGCGGATGGCAAGAGCGTCGAGTCTAGCAATCGACGCACGCATCGCGCAAAGCGTCGGGCGGGGCATCGTTGCGGCGCCCCGCCCGCATCGGCTTCATGGTGGACGACTTTTCCGAAATGCGGGCCTCGGCACGCGCCCATTCCCGGTTGCCGGGCGAGGAGGGCGAACTGCTGTCGGCATCGCTGGCTTCGGACTTCCGCAAGGTGAAGTCCTCCGTCGATGGCGCCGACTTCTCCGCGGCGGCGCAGCTGGCTGGCGGGGTTTCAGGTCCGGAAACTGGAGGCAGGGAGCGGAATCGAACCGCTGTACACGGCTTTGCAGGCCGCTGCATAACCACTCTGCCACCCCGCCCGGGGTGCCCGCCGCGAAACGGCGGGGGCTGAAACGAAGCGGGGGGAGGATTGACCTCCCCCCGAAGGGAATCTGGAGCGGCAGAAGAGTCTCGAACTCTCGACCTCAACCTTGGCAAGGTTGCGCTCTACCAACTGAGCTACTGCCGCTTGGAGCCCGGAATTATAGCGGAATCGCGGAGGAACGATCAACCGCGACTCCGTGTCTCTGCTTGCCAAGCCCTGCTCTAGAAGCCGCTCACGTCGAGGCGCCCACCCGTCACCGTCTTGCCGGATAGGGATGGCGTCGGCGTCGCGTCGCCAAGGATGGCTGCGCGGATTTGGGCTGCCGTCGCCATCGGATTGCGCGCCTTGTAGAGCGCCGCCGCACCCGTCACGTGCGGCGTGGCCATGGACGTGCCGCTGTAGCTCGCGTAGCCGGAAATCACCTGCCCCTTCGAGCTCTTCGGAACCGTGGACCAGATGCCGCTGCCCGGCGCACCGATGTCCACCGTGGTCAACCCGTAGTTGGAGAATGAGCTGAGCGCACCCGTGCTGGTGATGGACGCGACCGAGATCACGTTGTCGACTGCGTACTCGGCGGGGTAGCAGGCGCTCGTCTCGCAGTTGTAGGTGCTGTTCCCGGCCGCGGCGACGAACAGGATGCCGGCGTTGCCGGCACGCAGGATGGCGTCCTCAAGGCCCTGCGTGAAGCCTCCCCCGCCCCACGAATTGTTGGTGGCGACCAGGTTCAGGCCGTGGCGAGTCTTGAGGTCCGTGAAGTAATCCACGGCCTTGATGGCGTTGGCCGTCGTGCCGCCGCGATTGCCCAGGAACTTCGCACTGAGAAGCTTCACGCTCCAGCAGACGCCCGCGACACCCTTGCCATTGCCGCCCGCGCCGCCGATCGTTCCCGCGACGTGGGTTCCGTGATCGTCGCCAACGCCGTCGAACACGGTATTGTCGTTGCCGGCGAAGTCCCACCCGTAGACATCGTCGACCAAGCCGTTGCCGTCGTCGTCCTTGCCGTTGCCCGCGATCTCGCCGGGGTTCCTGCCGACATTGGCAACGAGGTCCTCGTGCGTGTACATGTAGCCTTCGTCGATGATGCCGACGTAGACGCTCGAGCAGTCCGTCGTGCCGGCCGCCCATGCCACCGACGCCCCGCTGCCGTACGTCCCCGTCATGCCCCAGAGCGATCCGTTGGCCGCGTAGGTATCGTTCGACGTGGCCATGTGGTGGAAAACCCAGTTCGGTTCGGCGAACTCCACGGCGAGGTCTACGCTCAGGTCACGCATCGCGGCGGCGATGGCCAGCCCTAGCGGGAAACTGACGAGTTCCAGGTCACCCTTGCCGTCGCTGCGGCGCTGCGCCGCGGCGACCATCTGGTCGCGTCCGGCACCGACGCGCGCCAGCGCCCGGTCCTTGTCTTCGTTGGTCGCCCCCGGTCGGAACTGCACCAGTAGTTCGTTGGGCACGTACTCCCGCCCCGCGGCAAGCGACGCATTGACGAGATCCGGCCTCCCGCCCGCATCGGCGGTTCCGATCGATAGCAATCCGATGGAGCAAAGGGCGGCGGCGAGCGCATTCGGGGCGTGACGACGAATCATGGGAAGTCTCCTGGGGTGGCGGCCGGAACCGAATAGCGGCAAAGAATACAGGCAAATCGCCGCCCGGATGTGAACGGCTTCATTTCCCGTCGGCGTGCGGGGCGAGAGCCGCCTTCAGGTACACCACCATCGACCACAGCGTGATCACCGCCGCCACCCAGACGAGCACGCGCCCCACCGGGTTGGTGTGGAATAGCCCGAAGAGGACGCCGTTGAAGAGCAGGAAAGGGATGGCCACCAGCTGCGTGACGGTCTTCACCTTGCCGAGGATGTTCACCGCGACGCTCTTGGACTGCCCGAGCTGCGCCATCCACTCGCGCAGCGCCGAGATGGTGATCTCCCGGCCGATGATGATGAGCGCCGCGAACGGGTCCACGAGGCCCTTCTCTGCCAGCACGATGAGGGCGGCGGTGACCATCAGCTTGTCCGCAACCGGGTCGAGGAAGGCGCCGAACGAGGTCGTCTGGTTCCACCGGCGGGCCAGGTAGCCGTCCGCCCAGTCGGTCACCGCCGCGGCGATGAAGATCCCCATGGAGGTCACGTTCGCCTGCCGCTCGGTCAGCCAGTCCTCGGGGAAGTACAGCACCGCCACGAAAAGCGGGATCGCGACGATGCGAAGCCAGGTCAGCAGGAGCGGCAGGTTGAAGGGCACGGTCTGGGCACCCCGTCCGGGGCCGGCTGCATGCGGTCAATGAAGCTCGTTGTAGATGCGTTCGGCGAGTTTACGGCTTATCCCCGCGACGCGGGCAAGATCGTCGATGCTCGCCGCCATCACGCCCTGCAGCCCGCCGAAGTGCGAGAGCAGCGCGTGCCGCCGCTTCGGACCGATGGACCCGATGTCCTCCAGCCGCGAGGCCGTGCGCGCCTTGCCGCGACGCGCGCGGTGGCCGGTGATGGCGAAGCGGTGCGCCTCGTCGCGCACCTGCTGGATGAGGTGCAGCGCGGGGTGGTCCGGCGGCAGGCGGCGCGGCCCCGCCTCCCCCGCGACGAACAGCTGCTCGAGGCCGGGCTTGCGCTCCTCGCCCTTGGCGACGCCGACCATCGCGATGGCCGCCAGGCCGAGATCCTGCATCACGCCGCGCGCCGCGTTCAGCTGGCCGAGGCCCCCGTCGACGAGGACGAGGTCGGGCGTCCTGCCCTCGCCTTCGGCCAGCTTCCGGTAGCGGGCCTCGAGCGCATAGCGCATGGCGCCGTAGTCGTCGCCGGCGGCGACGTCCCTGACATTGAAGCGGCGATATTCGGCGGGCTGCATGCCCCCCTTGTCGTAGACCACGCAGGAGGCCACCGTGGCCTCGCCCATCGTGTGGCTGATGTCGAAGCACTCGATGCGCGCGACGGGCGACTCCGCGGCGAGGAACTCCGTGAGCGCAGCCGCCCTTTCCTCCTGCGTCGCCTGCGCGGCGAGCCGGGTGACGACCGCCAGCTCGGCGTTGCGGCGGGCCATCTCCAGCCACAGCCGGGCTTCCCCGTGCGGCCGTGTCAGCACCTGCACGGCGCGCCCGGCCAGGTCGGTGAGCACTTCGGCGAGTTCGGGCGCATCCTCGACCCCGTCCGCGATCACGCGCAGGGGCACGGGTTGCGCGGCGTAATGCTGCGCGAGGAAGGCCTCCACCACCGTTGCGGCGTCGCTGCCGCCGGCGTTCTGGGGGAAGAAGCTGCGGTCGCCGAGGTGGCGCCCGGCGCGGACCATCGCCAGGGTGACGCACCACAGGCCGTCCCTTTCCACCGCGGTCACCACGTCGGCATCGCGGGCCCCGGCCGATTCCACCGCCTGCCCCGAAAGGACGTGCTGGAGCATCCGCACCTCGTCGCGGTGGCGGGCCGCCCGCTCGTAGTCCTGTGCATCGGAGGCGGCCTGCATCTTCTGCGTGAGCTCGGCGATGACGTCGTCCTCCCGCCCCTCCAGGAACTGGGCAGCGTGCTCGACGTCGCGCCGGTAGTCGTCCTCCGAGATCCGGCCCACGCAGGGCGCGGAGCAGCGGCGGATCTGCGCGAGCAGGCACGGGCGCGAGCGGTGGCTGAACACCGTGTCGTCGCAGGTCCGCAGGCGGAAGATCTTCTGCAGGTGGCCGATGGTCTCCCGGACCGCCCAGGCGCTCGGAAAGGGGCCGAAGTAGCGGTTGGGCTTCTCCTGCACGCCGCGGTAGAAGCGGATCTGCGGGAAGCGATGCCCGGTGACGAGGATGTAGCCGTAGCTCTTGTCGTCGCGGAAGAGGACGTTGTAGCGCGGCGCGTGCGCCTTGATGAGGTTGCTCTCGAGCAGCAGCGCCTCGGCCTCGCTGCGGGTCACCGTCGTCTCCGCGGCGGCGATCTGCTGCACCATCAGCGTGGTGCGAGGGCTGGGGTGGCTCTTCTGGAAGTACGAGGAGACGCGCTTCTTCAGCTCGCGCGCCTTGCCGACGTAGATGACCTCGCCGGCGGCGTTCAGGAAGCGGTAGACCCCGGGCAGGTTCGGCAGGCCGGCGACGAATTCCTTCGGCTCGAACATCGGCGTCCCGAAAAGGGGTCAGATCCCTTTTTTGGCTGTTTCCCCGAAAAAGGGATCTGACCCCTTTTTCACCTTTTTCACGACGCGCGCACGCGGGCGAGGTTTTCCGTGGCGGCGAGGTAGGCCGCGCTCGCCTTGAGGGCGGCCGTCGAGATCGCGCGGCCGCGCATGCGCTCGAGGCGGCGGGCGAGCGTGGGCGCGACGCTGCGGCGCTCCAGCCCCTCGAGCACCGTGTCCTGCGCGCGCGGGTCGTTGCACACGAGAACCATGTCACACCCGGCGTTGAGCGCCGCGTTGGCGCGCGCGACCATGCCGCCCGCGGTCCTGGCGCCCTCCATGGTCAGGTCGTCGGAGAACACCAGGCCGTCGAACTGCAACCTGTCGCGCAGGACCTTCTGCAGCCAGACGCCGGAGAAGCCGGCGGGCTTCGCGTCGACTTTCGGATAGACCACGTGCGCGGGCATCACCGCGCCCATGCCCGCGCGTGCCAGGCGCTGGAAGGGAACGAGATCGTTCGCGGCGATCTCCGCCATCGGGCGGTCGTCGACGGGCACGTCGAGGTGCGAATCCGCGCGCACGTAGCCATGGCCGGGAAAGTGCTTGCCGACCGACGTCATGCCGGCCGCGTTCAACCCCCCCTGCAGCGCCTCCGCGAGCGTCGCGACGATGTCGGGGTTCGAATGCAGCGCCCGGTCGCCGATGACGCCGGACTCGCCATAGTCCACGTCGAGGACCGGCGCGAAGGTGAAGTCGACGCCGTGCGCCTGCAGTTCGCTGGCGATGACGTATCCGCATCCGCGCGCCGCGGCCAGAGCCTGGGCAGGGTCGCGGTCGAAGAGGCGTCCCAGTTCCCGCATGGCGGGGATGGCCGTGAACCCGTGCCGGAAGCGCTGCACGCGCCCGCCCTCGTGGTCGACGGCGATGAGCAGCGTCGGCGAGCGGAGCTCGCGGATCGAGTGCGCCAGCTGGATCAGCTGCAGCGGCGCGGCGAAGTTGCGCGCGAAGAGGATCACGCCCCCCACCAGCGGATGCTGCAACCGCTCGACGTCGTCGGCCGTGAGCTCCAGCCCCGACACGTCCACCATCACCGGCCCGAGTTTCATGTCTGCTCCCCGCCTTCCAGGACCACGAATGCCATCGCCACGCCGGCGTCGTCGCTCAGCGAGACGTGCGACGCCGTGACGCCGATCGCCGCCAGGTGCCGGGCCATGTCGGCGCTCGGCACGAGCCCCGGCTTGCCGCGGGGGTCGCGCCCGACGGCGACGGCGTGCCAGCGAAAGGGGTGGCGGATGCCGGTCCCGATCGCCTTGGCGAACGCTTCCTTCGCGGCGAAGCGCTTGGCGAGGTGGCTCGCCTTGAGGCGCGTCCCCGCGAAATGCTCCCGCTCCTCGGGCGCCAGGATGCGATTGACGAACCGCTCGCCGAACCGCTCCAGCGCGCGCTCGACGCGCACGATCTCGACGACATCGGTGCCGACGCCGCGGATCACTTCGCCGCCGCCCGGGCGAGCGCGTGGCCGGCCGCCGCGGTCATGAGCGCCTTCATCTCCCGGACCGCCTCGCGCATGCCGACGAAGACGGCACGGCTCACGATGGCGTGGCCGATGTGCAGCTCGCGAACGCCGGGGAGCGCCGCGACGGGCTCGACGTTGAAATAGTTGAGGGCGTGCCCCGCGTTGAAGCGCATGCCGAGGCCGCGGATGGCCTCCCCCGCTGCGCCGATCTTGGCGATTTCGGCCACCACCGGCGCGCTCTCGGGGTCGCGCCCCCTGGAGTGGAAGGCGTGCGCGTACGGCCCGGTGTGGATCTCGCAGACGCGCGCCCCCGCCCGCGCCGCCGCCTCCACCTGGCGGATTTCCGGGTCGATGAAGACGCTCGTGACGATGCCGGCACCCGCCAGCCGGGCGATGACGTCGCGGATGCGCGCCCCCTGCCCGGCGATGTCGAGACCGCCCTCGGTCGTGACCTCCTGCCGTCCCTCGGGCACCAGCATTGCCATCTCGGGCTTCACGCGCAGGGCGATGCCCACCATCTCGTCCGTGGCCGCCATCTCGAGGTTGAGCTTGATGTGCGTGAGCTCGCGCAGCCGCCGGACGTCGTCGTCCTGGATGTGGCGGCGGTCCTCGCGCAGGTGCACCGTGATGCCGTCGGCGCCGCCGAGGTGCGCCTCGACCGCGGCCCAGACGGGATCCGGCTCGTAGGTGCGCCGCGCCTGCCGCACGGTGGCGATGTGGTCGATGTTGACGCCGAGCTCGATCACGCCGCGCCCTCCAGCCGCTGGAGGTCGCGCACGATGGCGCGCGTGGCGAGTTCCTGCCCGTCGAGGCAATGGTGGATCAGCATTCGCATGAGGCTCTTCGCCTGGGATACGGTGCGCGCGTCGTCGAACCGGCCGCAGTCGAGGTCGATGAGGGTGAGGCCGGACAATTTTACTGCATCGCCCCGCTCGCCCCCGTCTTCCCAGGGCACGGGACCGCGCTCGAGCACGTACCAGTACTCCCGCGCGGGATCGATGGGGGCGCCGTTCACGGCGTCCTTGCCCAGTTCCAGCGCGTAGCCCAGCTCGCGCATCATGGCGAGCTCGAAGCGGCGCAGCACCGGCTCGAGGGCGCGCGGCTCACCGAGGCCCGGCTCGGCCGCCAGCAGGCCCGGCACGCCGACGGCGCGCCGCGAAAGCGCCCGCAGCGCGGTCACCGCCTCGTCGTAGGCACACCAGAGGCCCTCGTGGGGATCGTCCCGGTGAATGAGCTTCAGGAGCAACTCGTTGAGGTAGAAGGCGGAAAGCAGGCTCGCGCCGGCGAGCGGCAGCGCCGCCCCTGCGGGCTCGGCCGCCTTGAGCGTCTTCACCTCGCCGCGTCCGAACCAGGCGAGCGAGAGGGGCTGGAAGGGGACGAGGACGCCGCGCCCCGCGCTTCTCGGCCGCCGCGCGCCCTTGGCGACGGCGGCGAAGCGTCCATGCCGCTCCGTCCAGAGCTGCAGGAGCAGGCTCGTCTCGCGGTAGGGGTAGGAATGCAGGATGTAGCCCCGGTCCGGCCCCGCCGCCGGCAGCGTCACTCGTAACCCCACTGGCGGACCATCTGCTCGCTGTCGGCCCAGCCGCCCTTCACCTTCACCCACAGCTCGAGGAAGACCTTGCCGCCGAAGAGTGCCTCCATCGCCACCCGCGCCTCGGTGCCGATCCGCTTGAGGGTTGCGCCCTTCTCGCCGATGACGATCGCCTTGTGGCCGGGGCGGTCGACGTAGATGGTGCCCTGGATGCGGCGAAGGGTGCCTTCCAGTTCGAAGCGGTCGATCACCACGGCGAGCGTATAGGGAAGCTCGTCGCCCAGCAGGCGGAACAACCGCTCGCGGACGAGTTCCGCGGCGAGGAAGCGCTCGGAGCGGTCGGTGATCTCGTCGGCGCCGTAGACGGGCTCGCCCTCCGGGAGAAGCTTCGCCACCTCCTCCGCCAGCGCCTGCACCTGCGTGCCCTTCTCGGCGCTGAGCGGCACCAGCGCCGCGAAGTCGCGCCGCGACGCCCACGCGGCGAGCAGGTCGGCCAGCTTGCGCCGGTCCTTCACCCGGTCCACCTTGTTCAGCGCCAGCGCGACCGGCACCCCCGGGGGAAGCAGCTGCAGCACGGGGTCGTCGCGCTCGTCCCAGCCGGACGCCTCGACGACGAAGACGATGGCGTCCACGCCGGCCAGCGTTTCCGTGACGGCGCGGTTCATCGCCCGGTTGAGGGCGTTGGAGAAGCGCGTCTGGAACCCCGGCGTATCGACGAACGCCATCTGCGAGTGCTCGTCGGTGCGGATGCCCAGCAGGCGGTGGCGCGTCGTCTGCGCCTTGCGGGACGTGATCGACACGTGGGCGCCGACCAGCTGGTTGAGCAGCGTCGACTTGCCGACGTTGGGGCGGCCGACGATGGCCACCGTGCCGGCACGGAACCCCGGCCGGCTCACGGCCGCTTCGCCTTGGCCGGGGCGACGAGGGCAAGCACGGCGCCGGCCGCCTGCTGCTCGGCGGCGCGGCGGCTCGGGCCCTCTCCCTCCGCATGGGCCCCCAGTTCGTCGACGCGGCACGCGACGCGAAAATTCTGGCAGTGGGCCTCTCCGCCGACCTGCAGGACGGTGTAGCGCGGCAGGGGCAGGCGGCGCCCCTGCAGTAGTTCCTGCAGCGCGGTCTTGGGGTCCTTGGCGGGCGGGGACGTCTCGGCAAGGTCGAGGCGTCCGGCCAGCTGGCCCGAAACCACCCGCCGCACGGCGTCGAAACCGGCATCGAGGAACACCGCGCCGAGGATCGCCTCGAAGGCGTCGGCGAGAATGGACGGCCGGCGGAAGCCGCCGCTCTTCAGCTCCCCCTCCCCGAGCAGGATCTCGTCTCCGAGTCCGAGGGACAGGGCCACTTCGTTCAGCGACGCCTGGTTCACGAGCCCGGCGCGCAGGCGGGAGAGGTCGCCCTCCGGCAGGTTGGGAAAGCGCTCGAAGAGCAGCATCGCGACGACGGCGTTCAGCAGTCCGTCGCCGAGAAATTCCAGCCGTTCGTTGTTGTCGGCGGCGTAGCTGCGGTGGGTCAGCGCCCGGCGCAGGAAGGCCTCGTTGGCGAAGGCATGCCCCAAGCGGCGCTGGAGCCCGGAGAGATCGCGTCCGGGCGCGCGCCCCGCCACGACTGGCCCTAATCCTTGCTCGAGACGGCGAAATCCGCGCAAACGTTGAGGTTGCCCGCGATGGGCATCTTCACCGACCACTCGGCGCGCACGACGGCCTGGCCACCTTCCTTGGTGATGTCCAGATCGGCACCCTTGACGGCCTTGACGTCCTCCACCGCGTTGCGCCGGTCGAACGCGTTACGGATCTGCGCAACGCTTCCCGCGAGTTCACCACCGTCCGCCATGGCCTTGATCATCTTCTTCACGGCCATGTACTCGAGGTAGGAAGGCACCATCTTGGCGGCAAAAAGGCCCACGACCGCGACCACGATCATCCCCGCCAGGGCACCGGATAGCGAGACGCCCCGCTGCGTTCTTCCCATGATTCCCCCGTCTTCGTCGTGGACGCTGCGTACTTTCCCTACCGGATCCCGCTGCCGATGCGCTTCAAGTCACCGAAGTTCATCCAGACCAGGAACGCCCGCCCCTTGATGTGGTCGTCCGGGACAAAGCCCCAGTAACGGCTGTCGGCGCTCTGGTCCCGGTTGTCGCCCATCATGAAGTAGTGGCCGGCCGGCACCGTGCACGTGAACCCCTCGTCATTGTATTCGCAATTGTCGCGGTGCGGAAACTGCCGGACCTGCGACAGGTTCACGACCGGCTCGGGCGGCAGGACCATCATCGCGTGCGACGCCTCGCCGAGCTTCTCGGTGAACACGGGCAGGCGCAGGAAATTGAGTTCCGCGTCCGTGTAGTAGCCCGCGGGTTGCACCGGGACCGGCTGGTCGTTGATGGCGAGGAACTTGCCCTTGTAGGAGACCTTGTCGCCGGGGATGCCCACCACCCGCTTGATGTAGTCCACGCTCGGGTCGAGGGGATAGCGGAAGACCACCACGTCGCCGCGCTTCACCTCCCCCACCGCGATCGCCTTCCGGTTGAGGACGGGGATGCGGATGCCGTAGGTGTACTTGTTCACCAGGATGAAGTCGCCCACCAGCAGCGTCGGCTTCATCGATCCCGACGGGATCTTGAAGGGCTCGACCCAGAAGGAACGGATGAGGAACACCACCACGATCACCGGGAAGAAGGCGCGGGCCATGTCCACGACGATGGGCTCGGCGACGCCGCCGGGCCGCTTCGGGACCAGGACCCTGCGGTCGAAGAGCCAGATGAGCCCCGTCACGATGCCGGCGACGAGCAGCACCGCCGCGAACTCCATGAACTTGAGCAGCAGCCCCATCAGCGCGATGAAGAGCACCGGCCAGGCGATCTCGAGGATGCCCTTCATCGTGTCCGAGCGCTCGCCCCTGCGCAGGGCGGAATCCCAGGCGATGAGCAGCGCGGAGGCGCCGCCGGCCACCAGCGCGATGACTTCCCAGTTCCACGCCCCCTGCATCTACTTCCCCTCCACCTGCAGGATGGCGAGGAACGCCTCCTGCGGGATCTCGACCGAGCCGACCTGCTTCATGCGCTTCTTGCCCGCCTTCTGCTTCTCGAGCAGCTTCTTCTTGCGCGTGATGTCGCCCCCGTAGCACTTGGCGAGCACGTTCTTGCGCAGCGCCGAGATATTCTCGCGCGCGATGATGCTGGAGCCGATCGCCGCCTGCACCGCCACGTCGAACATCTGGCGCGGAATGAGCTTTCTCATGCGGGCGGCGAGCTCGCGGCCCCGGTAGACGGCGTTCTCGCGGTGCACGATGAGGGAGAGCGCGTCGACCTTCTCCCCGTTGATCTGGATGTCGAGCTTCACGAGGTCGCCGCCGCGGAACTCCCGGAACTCGTAGTCGAGGGAGGCGTAGCCGCGCGAGACGCTCTTCAGCTTGTCGAAGAAGTCCATCACCACCTCGTTCAGGGGCATGTCGTAGGTGAGGATCACCTGCCGCCCCGCGTACTGCATGTTGACCTGCACCCCGCGCTTCTGCGTGCACAGGGTGATCACCGGCCCCACGTACTCCTGGGGCATGATGATGGTCGCGCGGATGATGGGCTCGCGGATCTCCTCGATCCTCGAAGCGTCGGGAAGGCGCGACGGGTTGTCGATGTCGATGACCGAGCCGTCGCGCAGCGCCACCTGGTACACCACGGTCGGGGCCGTGGTGATGAGTTCCATGTCGTACTCGCGCTCGAGCCGCTCCTGGACGATGTCCATGTGCAGGAGGCCCAGGAAGCCGCAGCGGAAGCCGAAGCCCAGCGCCTGCGAGGTTTCCGGCTCGAAGCGCAGGCTGGCGTCGTTCAGCTGCAGCTTGGTGAGCGCGTCGCGCAGCGCCTCGTACTGGTTCGACTCCACCGGGTAGAGGCCCGCGAAGACCTGCGGCTTGATCTCCTTGAAGCCCGGCAGGGGCGCTTCCGCGCGGCGGTCCGCGAGGGTGACGGTGTCGCCGACCTTCGCATCCTTCAGGTCCTTGATCCCGGCGATGACGAAGCCGACCTCGCCGGCCGTGAGGCTCTCGCGCTGCACGGACTTGGGCGTGAAGACGCCGACCTGCTCGCACAGGTGCAGCGCGCCCGTGGCCATCAGCAGGATCCTGTCCTTGGGCCGCAGCGCCCCGTCGACCACGCGCACCAGCATCACCACGCCCACGTAGTTGTCGAACCAGGAATCGATGATGAGCGCCTTGAGCGGGCCGTCGGGGTCGCCCACGGGCGGCGGGATCCTCGCGATCACCCCCTCGATCACGTCGTCCACGCCCTCGCCGGTCTTGGCGCTGCACCGGATGGCGTCGGTCGCGTCGATCCCGATGACGTCCTCGATCTCCTGGATCACCCGCTCGGGCTGGGCCGAGGGCAGGTCGATCTTGTTGAGCACCGGCACCACGTCGACGCCCAGTTCCGTCGCGGTGTAGCAGTTGGCGACCGTCTGCGCCTCCACGCCCTGGGAGGCGTCCACCACCAGGAGCGCGCCTTCGCAGGCGGAAAGGGAACGGCTCACCTCGTAGGAGAAGTCCACGTGGCCCGGGGTGTCGATCAGGTTGAGCCGGTACTCCTGCCCGTCCCGGGCGCGGTAGGAGAGCGCCGCCGTCTGCGCCTTGATGGTGATGCCGCGCTCGCGCTCGAGGTCCATGGAGTCGAGCACCTGCTCGTCCATTTCGCGCGTGGAAAGCCCCCCCGTGCGCTCGATGATGCGATCGGCGAGCGTCGACTTGCCGTGGTCGATGTGGGCGATGATGGAAAAGTTGCGGATGCGCTGCATGTTCGTCGCTCGAAAAAGGGGTCAGATCCCTTTTCCGTGATGCACCGGAAAAGGGATCTGACCCCTTTTTCTGCTGCCGGCCGTGCCGTTATTGCAGCGCCATAGTCTACTTCATCCGGACGAGCCGTGCCTCCAGTGCCGCGACGTCGAGGAAGTAGTGGCAGATCTCGCGCCCGCCGTCGAGCAGGACCGGGACCTTGTCGCCCCACTTCTCCTCGAGGGCGGGGTGGCGGTCGACGTCGACGACGTCCACCACGAAGTCATAGCGGCCCCGGAACTGCTCCAGGGCCGCCCGCATCTCGTGGCAGAGGTGGCAGTACTCCCGGCTGAGGAGGGTGAGCCGGGGGCTCACTCCTCCGCCCGCAGGGTGACGAAGCGCGTGCCGTTCTCGTCGCGGACGAGCAGCGCCACGGGCTTCTTCGGGTCGAGCTTCGCCACCGCCTCGTTGAAGCCCCTCACGTCCTTGATGTCGACGTTGTTGACGCGCAGGATCACGTCGCCCGGCTGGATGCCCGCGCCGAGCGCAGGGCCGTCCACGGCCTCCACCGCGACGCCGCCCTGCAGCTTGAGCGCCTTCCTCTGCTCGGGGCTCACCTCGGTCACGGCGAGGCCCAGCTTGCCGGGCTTCACCGCGTCCTTCTTCGGCTTGCCGCCGGGGCCCTTGCCCTCCTCGTCCTTGAACTCGCCCACCGTGATCACGATGTCGCGCATCTTGCCGGCGCGCCAGACGCTGAGGGTGATCTTCTGTCCGGGGCGAACGGCGCGGATCGTGCGCGAGAGGTCCGCGGACCCCTCGACGGTGCGGCCGTCGATCTTGAGGATGACGTCGCCCACCTCGACGCCCGCCTTGGCGGCCGGCGAATCCTCCTCGACCGAGCCCACCGCGGCGCCGTCGGTCTTCGGCAGGCCGAGGGAGTCCGCGAGGTCGCGCGTCACGTTGGAGATCGCCACGCCGATGCGCCCGCGCGTGACCTTGCCGGTCTTGCGCAGCTGCTCGATGACGTTGGCGGCATAGTCGACGGGAATCGCGAACGAGATGCCGGCGTAGGCGCCCGTGCGCGAGAAGATCTGCGAGTTGATGCCGATCACCTCGCCCTTCAGGTTGAACAGAGGCCCGCCGGAGTTGCCCGGGTTCACCGCCACGTCCGTCTGCAGGAAGGGCACCGCGTCGCTCGCCGTGGAGTCGGCGGGCAGGTCGCGGCTCTTGGCCGACAGGATGCCGGCGGTGACCGTGTTGGCGAAGCCGAAGGGCGAGCCGATGGCCAGCACCCACTCGCCCACGCGCGTCGTGTTGGAATCGCCGAGCTTGAGGAACGGGAGCCCCGTCGCCTCCACCTTGATGAGCGCCACGTCGGAGCGCTTGTCGGCGCCGATCACCTTGGCCTTCATCTCGCGCTTGTCGGTGAAGCGGACGTTGATCTCCTCAGCGCCCTCGATCACGTGGGCGTTGGTGACGATGTACCCGTCCGCCGAGATGACGAAGCCCGAGCCGAGCCCGAACGGGCGCAGCGGGCCCTTGTTGCGCTCGCCCTTCTCGTTGCGGTCGTTGCGGCCGCGCGGGGCCCCGCGCTGCTCCGGCGGCATGAATCGCCGGAAGAACTCGTACATCGGGTCGTCCTCGGACAGCCCCGGGATCTGCTGGCGCTGCGCGCGCGCCTGCGTGTTGATGTTGACCACGGCCGGGCCGTGCTTCTCCACCAGGTCGGCGAAGTTGGGCAGCGACTGCTGTGCCCCGGCCGGGCCGGCGAGCCCGAGGGCGAGGGCCGCCGAAAACAGGAACGCTTTCAGGATTCGCATGGATCGTGTGCTCTTGGGAGTCTCTACGGGAAGCTGGGGGATGCTACTTGCCGCCGGATGCCACCTGCTGTTGCTTGGCGACGCTGCGGCCGGCTTGCTGCACGGCCGCCCCGGGAACCTCCCCGAGGACCGTGACGAGGTGCTCGCCCAGGGGGCGCACGAAGACGGACAGGGCGCCCTCCTCGTTCACCGCCTCGGCCACCCGACGGGGGTTGTTCAGCGGCTCGACGAACACGCTCATGGAGGCGATGCCGTCGGAAAACACCAGTTGCGAGACGGGCTGGGGCTTGTTGGGCATGCGGCGCTGCATCTCGCCCACCAGCCGGAAGCCCGGCGGCGGCGACCCGACGACCCAGCCCGTGGCGACGGATTTCGCCTCGTCGAGCGGTTGGCTGTCGTGGCGCCAGTCCTTGCTTTGCGCGTAGAAGGTGCTCTTCAATTCGCTGCGGGACACCTGCGTCCCGAGGCGAAGGTCGGTGAAGGTGAACTGTTCGACGACCTGCTGCCGGGCGCCCAGCGTCTGGGCCCGCAGCAGCAGCCCGGTGGCGAGCTCCGCGCAAAGGCGCTGCGCGAACCGCAGCGTGTCGCGCGGATCGAGGTGGATCCACCGGCAATCCTTGCCGAGCACCCGGTCGACGCTCCCGAGGCTCAGCTTGTAGTGCTCCGCGAGCGCCTGCGGCGAGCCGTTCAGGAGCGACGGGAAGAAGCGCGCGGAAACGCGACGGTCCATGCGGACCGTCTTCGCGTCGGGGTAAAAGCACTGCATGTCGTCGTTGTGGCGGACGATCTCGCGGCGCGGGCCGTCCAGCGACTCGATCTTCTCGTGCTCCGCGCCGCCCGTGAAGAGGTGCGTGACACGCGAGGCCACCGTGCGGTCGCCGGTGACGTGCATCACCGTGCCGGCGTAGGTGGTCTCGCGGGCGGAAAGCGCCGCCTTCTGCAGCCAGGCGACGGGGTCCTCTCCGGGCGCGGCCAGCGCCGGCGCGGCGAGGCCGAGGGCGAGCCACGGCACGACGGCCGCGAGGCGCCCCTTCATCGGCCGCCCACGGCCGAGGCGGAAACCGGCCGGTAGAAGTCCGCGTTGGGCATCTGGCGATGAACCACGACGTAGTCGCTCGCCAGCACGATTTCCTCGTTGCGGGCGGACGCCGGAAGCGTTTCGGCCGGCGCCGGCTGGGCAATCGACGGACCGGCGGGGGACGCCCGGTCCTGCATGCCGATCCAGCCCACCACGGCCACCGTCGCCACCGACGCCGCGGCGGCGAACGCCACGCGGCCGGCAACTCCGGCCAGCGGGCGGCGCGGGGCAAGCACCGTCGGTTCCTGGCGGATGGCCGCCATGATCCGATCCGTCGACGCCCGGCGGCACGGGCCCTCGCCGCGCATGGCGTCGCCGATCAGGTGATACGCCTGCCACTTCCGCTTGAGTTCCTCGTCGCCGCAACAGCCGCGGATGGCGCGCTCGGCCTCGGGGCCATCGAGTTCGCCATCCATGAGGGAAGAGAGTTCCTGCGTCATGTTCCTGCCTCTGTTCTTTCCGGGCGCCAGCCCTTGCCGGCCTTCGCGCCCGGGTATGTTGCCACCCTGCGTGCGTTCGCTACCACCTCTGGTCCTTCGTCGTGCCGAGCTGCGGGCGAAGCCGCTCGGCCACCGCCTCGCGCGCCCGGAAGATGCGCGACCGGACGGTGCCGATCGGGCAATCCATGACCTTCGCGATCTCCTCGTAGGAGAGGCCGTCGATCTCGCGCAGCGTGATCGCCGTGCGAAGCTCCTCGGGAAGCGCGTCGATCGCGTCGTTCACCGTCTTGCCGATCTGCTTCGACATGAGCTCGTTCTCGGGCGTGTTGATGTCGCGCAGGCCCGCCGCGTCGTCGAAGCCTTCCGCCTCCTCGCTGTCGAACTCGGTCGTCGTCGGCGCCCGCCGGCCCTGCGCGATGAGATAGTTCTTGGCGGTGTTGATGCCGATGCGGTACAGCCACGTGTAGAAGGCGCTGTCGCCGCGGAAGTTCGGCAGCGCCCGGTAGGCCTTCACGAAGGCCTCCTGCGCCACGTCCTCGACCTCGTTGGGGTCGCGGACGATGCGCGAAAGCAGACGCTCGAGCTTGCGCTGGTACTTGATCACCAGCAGCTCGAAGGCCCGCTTCTCGCCCCGCTGGGCGCGCTCGACCAGTTGCTGGTCGATTTCCCTGTCGCTCATCCGTCCCTGGATCGGGTGCGTTGTCGTGCCGGACGCCACCCCGAGGGCCGACCCTGGGGAGGGTGGGGCGACGAAGGGCTTGCCGGCTTCCTGCGGTATTATAAACGTCAGGTTTTTCATTCACTTGGCGCTCGCGGAGCCGCGATCATGCCAAGAGACTCGCGCCAGGCCAATTAGTTCCGCCCGCCAGCCCCTCCTACTCCAGGACCCCACTTGAGCGCCTACGACGTCCTCGTCATCGGCAGCGGGCTCGCCGGCCTGTCGGCGGCGCTGCGCCTTGCCCCCCACCGGAAAGTCGCCCTCGTCACCAAGCACGAGCTCCTCGAGGGCGCCTCGGCCTATGCGCAGGGGGGCATCGCCGCGGTGCTCGACAGCGCCGATTCCCTCGAGAACCACGTGCGCGACACCCACGTCGCCGGCGGCGGGCTCTGCCACGACGATGCCGTCCGCTTCGTGGTCGAGCGGGGCCGCGCGGCCATCGAGTGGCTGGTGGCGCAGGGCGTTCCCTTCACGCGCGAGGCGGGCGGCGCCGAGGAACTGCACCTGCACCGGGAAGGCGGCCACAGCCACCGCCGCATCGTCCACGCCGCCGACGCCACCGGCAATGCCGTCCAGCGCACGCTCGTCGAGCGCGTGAGGCAGCACCCCAACATCGACATCCTCGAGTGGCACCTCGCCATCGACCTCGTGACCGGGCGCAAGCTCGGGCTTGCCGGGGATCGCTGCCTCGGCGCCTACGTGCTCGACCTCAAGGGCGGGCGGGTGAAGACGGTCGCGGCCCGCGCGACGGTGCTGGCCGCCGGCGGCGCGGGAAAGGTCTACCTGTACACGACCAATCCCGACACCGCCACGGGCGACGGCATCGCCATGGGCTGGCGCGCCGGCTGCCCGGTGGCCAACATGGAGTTCATCCAGTTCCACCCGACGTGCCTCTACCACCCGCACGCGAAGAGCTTCCTCATCTCCGAAGCAGTCCGCGGCGAGGGCGGACTCCTCAAGCTGCCGGGCGGCGAGCGCTTCATGCCGCGCCACGACGAGCGCGCCGAGCTCGCCCCGCGCGACGTCGTCGCCCGCGCCATCGACTTCGAAATGAAGAAGCGCGGCCTGGACTGCGTCTACCTCGACATCTCGCACAAGGGCGAGGCCTTCGTCCGCGAGCATTTCCCGACCATCCACGCCAAGTGCCTCGACTTCGGCATCGACATCGCCCGCGAGCCCATCCCCGTCGTGCCGGCCGCCCACTACTCCTGCGGCGGGCTGGTGGTGGATCTCGCCGGCCGAACGCCGCTGCCCGGCCTCTATGCGCTGGGCGAGGTGGCGTGCTCCGGCCTGCACGGCGCCAACCGGCTTGCGTCGAACTCGCTGCTGGAGTGCCTCGTGTTTTCCGAGGCCGCCGCGGCCGACATCCTTGCCGGCGCGCCCGCCGCCGTGCCGCCGCTGCCGAACTGGGACGAGCTGCGCCGCAGCATGTGGAGTTACGTGGGGATCGTGCGCATCACCAAGCGGCTCGAGCGGGCGCTGCACCGCATCGACCTCCTGCAGGGGGAGATCGAGGAGTTCTACTCGAATTTCCGCGTGTCCAACGACCTGATCGAGCTGCGCAACCTGGTCGTCACCGCCGAGCTGATCGTGCGCTGCGCCCTGGCGCGCAAGGAAAGCCGCGGGCTGCACTACTCCGCCGACTGGCCGGACATGCTGCCCGAGGCGAAGGACACGGTGCTCGACCCCCGCACCACACGGCTTTGAGCGCGCCCGCCCTCCTCACCACGGCCGAGATCCGCACGCTCGAGGAGCGCGCGGCGAAGGGGCTGGCGGGGCCCACGCTCATGCAGCGCGCCGGCCGCGCCACCGCGGAGGCGGCCCGCTCGATGGCGGCCGACACGGGCGCGCCCATCCTCGTCGTGGCCGGCCCGGGGAACAACGGCGGCGACGCCTGGGTGGCCGCTGCGGCGCTGCTCGAAACCTTCCACCGCGTGACGGTGCTCGACGTCGCGGGCCGGGAACCCGGCGCACCCGAAGCGCGGGAGGCGCGCGGGCGCTTTCGCGACGCCGGAGGCGCCGTGGCGCGCGATTGGCCCGCGGGCCCGCGCCCCGCCCTCGTCGTCGACGGCCTGCTGGGCATCGGGCTCGCGCGCGACGTGGAAGGCGACATGGCGCGCCACGTGGACGCCATCAACGCCGCGGGTGCCCCGGTGCTGGCCATCGACATCCCCAGCGGCATCGCCAGCGACACCGGCGCCGTGCTCGGGACCGCGGTGCGCGCCACGCGAACGATCACCTTCATCGCGCGCAAGGTGGGCTTGCACACCGGCGACGCCCTCGACCACACCGGCGAGATCATGGTCGACGACCTCGGCATCGCCCCGGTCCTGCTGCAGGGTTGGCCGGGCAGCCTGGTCACGGCCGATTCGCTGCGGGGCCTTCTCCCGCCGCGGCGCCGCAACTCGCACAAGGGCGCGTTCGGGACGCTGGGGATCGTCGGCGGGGCCCGAGGCATGACGGGGGCGGCGCTCCTCGCGGCGCGCGCGGGGCTGCTGGCGGGCGCGGGCAAGGTCTATGTGGGACTGCTGTCGCCGGAACCGCCCGCCGTCGACCCGTTCTATCCCGAACTGATGCTGCGCGCCTGGGAGGACACCCTCTCCGCCGATGTGCTTGTCATCGGTCCCGGCGCAGGGCACGCAGCCGAGGGAACGCCCCCGACGCCGTTCGAGCGCTCCACCCTGCCCGCCCTGCTGTCGCTGCCCAAGCCTCTGGTGCTCGATGCGGACGCCCTGAATGCGATCGCCGCGTCGGATACCCTGCGCGATGCGCTGGCCGGCAACCGACGCGCGCCTACGATCCTCACGCCCCATCCCGCCGAGGCGGCGCGACTGCTGCGCTCGACCACTGCCGAAGTGCAGGCGGACCGCCTCGCCGCTGCCCGGTCGCTGGCGCAGATGTTCCGGGCCGAAATCGTTCTGAAGGGCGCCGGGAGCGTCTTCGCGAGCCCCGACGGCTCCTGGGCGGTGAACGCCACCGGCAATCCGGGCCTCGCCAGCGGCGGCACCGGCGACGTCCTCGCCGGACTTGTCGGCGCCGTGCTTTGCCAGGGAATCCCCGCCCGCGTGGCGCTTCGGCTCGCGGTCGGCATCCACGGCGCAGCGGCCGATGCCTTGGTCGCGCGCGGGGTGGGGCCGGCCGGCATCACCGCCAGCGAAGTGGCTCTCGAGGCGCGCGCCGTCCTGAACCGGTGGTCGGCTTCGCCGTCGCTCGGCAACGCAGGCTACGCCAGCGCCCGGTAGGTGGCGATGCCCAGCGCGGTCATCGCCAGCGAGCCGAAGAGGTGCCCCAAGGCGTGCAGCGTTGCCCACCCGTAGTCTCCCCGCAGCAGCATCCCGACCGATTCCGCCGAAAATGTTGAAAAGGTCGTGAGCCCCCCGAGGAATCCGGTCACGACGAAGAGCCGCCACTCCGGCGAAACCTCGGGCCGGGCGCTGATCCAGGCCACGGCGATGCCGATCAGGTAGCCGCCGACCAGGTTGGCCGCCAGCGTGCCGGCCGGGACGGCCGCGAAGCGCGGGTTCAGCCAGGTGCCGAGTCCCCATCGCAGCCAGGCGCCCAGCGCGGCGCCAACGCCCACGGACAGGAACCCGCCGGCAAGGGAACTCAAGCGTGCCCCGCCAAGACCGCGCGCACCGACTCGGGCACCGGAACGGGACGCGATGCGACGTAGTCGATCCAGACCGTCACGAACTCCCCCTCGGTGAATCGCTCCGCGGCATCGCGGGCGTTGACGATCTCGGAGGCCAGCACGAAGCTCGTGTTGCCGATGCGACCCGCGTAGAGCCGCACCTCGATCTCGCTGGGATAGACGATCGGCCGCAGGTACGACACCGACACCCTGGCGAGGACCGGGCCCGTCCCGATGCCGGTGATGGGGATGCCGAGGCCCTCGAGCCACTCGATGCGGGCCTGCTCGAAGTAGCGCAGGTATTCGGCATTGTTGACGTGTCCCAGCGCATCCATGTCGCCCCAGCGGACATGGAGCCGGTGCGCATGCAGCAGGCGCGGCGTGGCGCGCGCGGCGGAGTTCATCGGGGCTGGGCGATCAGGCAACGGGAGGACGGATTATCGCCTCGTTGTCCTCTCCGTGGCGAGTCGCGCGCGGCCTCGACGCTTCAGGCCGTCGGTTCGAGCGCCTCGGCCACGAGTTCCGCGATGTCGCGGGTGGGGACGTCGTCGCCCTTGCCCAACGCCGCCACGCCATCGCGCAGCATGATCGCGCAGTAGGGGCACGCGGTGGCGATGGCCTTGGGGGACCTTTCCACCGCCTGCTCCGCGCGCAGCACGTTGATGCGCTTTCCGATGTGCTCCTCCATCCACATGCGCCCGCCGCCAGCGCCGCAGCACAGGGCCTTGTCGCGGTTCATCGCGAATTCGGGCGGCGTGTCCCGCGAGACGGCGGCCAGCACGCGGCGCGGCGCCTCGTACTCGCCGTTGTGGCGCGCCAGATAACACGGCTCGTGATAGAGGACACCCTCGAACGCGCGCCGCGGCGCGATCCTGCCTTCGCCGATCAACGTGTCGATGAGCTGGGTATGGTGGATGACCTCGTAGTACCCACCGAATTCCGGGTACTCGTTCCTGAGGCTGTTGTAGGCGTGCGGATCGCAGGTGACGATCTTCTTCACCCCCAGGCCGTTCAGGGCCTTCACGAGGCTTTGCGCCAGCGTCTGGAAGAGCATCTCGTTGCCGGCGCGCCGCACGCACTCGCCGGTGGAGCCCTCCGCGGCTCCGAGGATTGCGAAGCGCACGCCCGCGGCCTGCAGGATCTTCACGAAGGCCCTGGCGGTCTTCTGGGCGCGCGCGTCGAAGGACTGCGCCGACCCCACGTAGAAGATCCAGTCGATGTCCTTCGCCCGCTCGGCGCTTTCGAGGACGCGGACGCCGAGATCCTTGGCCCAATTGCCGCGCGTGTCGGCGGGCAGGCCCCAGGGGTTGGACTGGCTCTCGTAGGCGTCGAAGACGGGTTTCAGCTCCTGCGGAAAGGCGCCCTCCATCATCACCCGGTGCTGGCGCAGGCGGTAGAACTTGCCGAGGTGCTCGAGGCCGATGGGGCAGGCGCGTTCGCAATAGCCGCAGGTCGTGCAGGCCCACAGCGTGTCCTCGGAGATCACCTCGCCCACCAGCGGCGGAAGGTCGTCCGTGTTGCCGGCGACGATCGCCTCGCGCTTCTCCATCAGATGGTGCTTCACCTTGTCGTGCACCCACTTGAGCGCGAGGGGCTTGCCGGTGAGGAAGGTCGGGCAGGAATCCTTGCAGCGGCCGCACTCGGTGCAGGTGAAGGCGTCGAAGCCCTCCTTCCAGAGGAGGTCCGCGGCTGTCTTCGCCCCGACCTTCATGTCGTCGCCGGCGTCGTCGGCCATGATCTTCTCGAGGTCCACCGGCGGAACCCGGTTCAGCGGCGCCTCGCGCGCGAAGAACACCGCGGGCAAGGCCGTCACGATGTGGAAGTGCTCGCCGGCCGGCAGCAGCACGAGGAACGCGAACACCGTCACCATCTGCAGCCAGTAGGAGGCGTGCAGGCCGAACGCGAGCGATGCGGGGCTCCAGCCGGCGAGCGCCGACGACAGCGCCGACCCCACGGGGGCAAACGCCCGTTCGTGCACGATGCCCGGCTCGGCCGCGAAGACCACGAAGCGGAAGCCGTCGAAGAGGAAGTCCGTGACCACGATCACGAGGATCAGCGAGAGGATGAGGATCGCCTCGCGGTTGGGCTCGAGCCGCCGCGGTTTCAGCACGAAGCGGCGCCAGAACGCGTACAGCACGGCCGCCAGCACGGCGACCTCGACGAACTCCTTGGCGACGGCATAGAGCCCGCCCAGCACGCCGGGAATCACGACCAGCGGGTCGTAGCCGATGGCGATCAGGTTGAGCTTGCGCACCAGCAGCGTCATGAACCCGAGGAAGATCGCCGCGTGCATGATCCCGGGCTTCCACTCCCCGGCCACCATGCGCGACTGGCCGAATCCCATGGTGGCGAGCCTTCCCAGCCGCTCCCCGACGCGGTCCCACCGCACCTCCGGCTGCAGCGCGGCCACGATGGCCAGCTTGCGCCACGCCAGCGCGGCGAAGCCCGCAAAGCCCGCTATCATTAGCAGCGTTATCGCCCAGGGTCCCATCGTCCCCTTTCCTCCCCGCGGCACCTGGCACGTACCGGGTACCGGTGGAATCTGGTCCCCACAGTAGAGACGTCGGCCCCCCCTCGTCATGAGCGAAATCAAGGATTTTCCAGTCCCCAGGAGCGACCCGTGACCCGGGAATCGATGGCGTACGACGTCGTCGTGGTGGGCGGCGGCCCGGCGGGCCTCGCCACCGCGATCCGCCTCAAGCAGCTGGCGGTCGAAAGGAACCACGAGGTTTCGGTCTGCCTGCTGGAAAAGGGCTCGGAGATCGGCGCCCACATTCTTTCCGGCGCGGTGATCGATCCCAAGGCGCTGGCGGAACTCTTCCCCGACTGGAAGGAGCTCGGCGCTCCCCTGCTGCAGCCGGTCACCGAGGACCGCTTCCTGTTCCTGTCCGAGAGCGGCGCCCGGCAGGTTCCCGACTGGCTCCTGCCCAAATGCTTCACGAACCACGGCTACTACGCCGCGAGCCTCGGCAACCTGTGCCGTTGGCTGGGAACGCAGGCCGAAGCACTGGGGGTGGAAATCTACCCCGGGTTCGCGGCCGCGGAGGTGCTTTTCGACGAGCAGGGCCGCGTGCGGGGTGTCGCCACGGGAGATGTCGGCATCGGCAAGGATGGCAGCCGGACCGGCCGCTACCAGCCGGGCATGGAACTGCACGCCCGGTACACGGTCTTCGCGGAAGGCTGCCGCGGCCACCTCGGCAAGCAGCTGCAGGAGAAGTTCGCCCTGCGCGAGGGCCGCGACCCCGCCGTGTACGGCATCGGCCTCAAGGAACTCTGGGAGATCGACCCTGCGAAGCACGCGCCCGGCCTCGTGATCCATGGCGCCGGCTGGCCGCTGGACAACGACACCTACGGCGGCTCGTGGATGTACCACCTGGAGAACAACCAGGTCTCGGTGGGCCTGGTGGTCGGGCTGGGCTACGCGAACCCGTACCTGAGTCCCTTCGAGGAGTTCCAGCGCTTCAAGACGCACCCTGAAATCCGGGCCTTCCTCGAGGGCGGACGCCGACTCGCCTACGGGGCCCGCGCCATCAATGCCGGGGGACTCCAATCGCTGCCGAAGCTCGTCTTTCCGGGTGGCGCGCTGGCGGGCGACAACGCCGGCTTTTTGAATGCCGCCCGCGTGAAGGGCTCCCACGCCGCCCTCAAGTCGGGAATGCTGGTGGCCGAGGCCGCCTTCGACGCGGTTGCCGCCGGCCGCTCGCACGATGACCTCGCGGCCTACCCCGAAGCATTCGAGAAAAGCTGGCTGCACGACGAGCTGCACCGCGCCCGCAACTTCAAGCCCCTGATGGCGAAGGGCCTCGTTCTGGGCTCCCTCCTCGTGGGCGTCGACCAGGTGGTCTTCGGCGGCAACGCCCCGTGGACGCTGCACCATCCCGGCCCGGACCACGCGCGGCTGAAGCCCAAGGACCAGTGCCAGCCGATCGACTATCCGAAACCGGACGGCGTCCTCACCTTCGACCGCCTCTCCTCGGTCTTCGTCTCCAACGTGGCCCATGAAGAGGACCAGCCCGCGCACCTGACGCTCCGGGACGCGGCGGTCCCGATCACCGTGAACCTGGCGCGCTATGGCGCCCCCGAGACCCGCTACTGCCCGGCGGGCGTTTACGAGATCGTGACGGAGGGGGAGAATCCCCGGCTCCAGATCAACGCGCAGAATTGCGTCCACTGCAAGACCTGCGACATCAAGGACCCGACGCAGAACATCCACTGGGTCGTCCCGGAGGGTGGCGGCGGGCCCAACTACCCGAACATGTAGTCCAGGGCAGGCGATTGCGATCCACCATCGAAGAGGAGGGGAAGGCCATGAAGAACGTCGCGGAACTGCTCAAGGCGAAACCGCCAAGGCAGGTGGTGACCGTGCGTCCGGAGGACTCGGTCCTCGACGCGATCAAGGTGCTGGCCCGCGAGGACGTCGGCGCGGCCGTCGTGATGTCCAGCGACCGCCTCGCCGGCATCTTCTCGGAGCGGGACTACACGCGGAAGATCGTCCTCAAGGGGCGCTCTTCCGACGCCACGCGCGTCGAGGACGTCATGACCGCGAACGTGGTCTGCGTAAGCCCGCGCGCCAAGACGCGCGACTGCATGGCCCTCATGACCGAGAAGAACATCCGCCACCTGCCGGTGGTCGACGAGGGCCTCGTCGTCGGCATGGTTTCCATCCGCGACATCGTGGGCGACATCATCGCCGACCAGGACTTCACCATCTCGCAGCTCGAGCACTACATCAGCGGGGTGTAGGGCCGCAACCGGAGGCGCCGTTTCCACCATGCTCGAAATCCGCGGCCTCGCGAAGGCCTGGCCCGGCGGCGCCTTTCTCTTCGAATCCATCGACCTCACCGTCGCCCCGGGAGAACTCGTCGCCATCCTCGGGGAATCCGGGGCCGGCAAGTCCACGTTCCTCAACGTCATCGCCGGCCTCGACCGCGCGGATGCCGGCACGGTGCGCGTGGGCCCCGCGGAGATCACGACGCTCGGCGAGGACGGCCTTGCGCACTGGCGCCGCCGCCACGTGGGCTTCGTGTTCCAGTCTTTCCACCTGCTGCCCTACCTCACGGTCGGCGAGAACGTCGCCCTGCCCCTGCTGCTCAACGGGGTGCGGGCGGCCGAACGGCGCCAGCGCGCGACTGAAATGCTGGCGGCGGTGGGGCTCGCGGACTGCGCCGATCGCAAGCCCGGATCGCTGTCCGGCGGCGAGATGCAGCGCGTGGCCGTCGCGCGCGCCGTGGTGCACCGTCCCTCGCTGGTGCTCGCCGACGAGCCCACTGGCAACCTCGACGAGGCCAACGCCGGCAATGCCCTCGAGGCCCTGCGCGCCGCCGTGAAGCGCGAAGGCGCCGCGGGACTGCTGGTGACGCACTCGTCCGTGGCGGCGGCGGCGGCCGACCGGGTGCTTCGCCTCGCCCATCGCCGCCTCGGGCCGGCATGAACGCGGCGCTGGCCGTCACGCTGCTGCGCGGCTCGCTTTCGGGCAACCGCTGGCGGTCCCTCCTCGCCGTGGCATGCATCGCCCTCGGCGTGGCGCTGGCGGGCGCCGTGCACACGCTGCACGCCTCGGCCCTGGACGAGATGGACCGCGCGGCGCGCGTGCTGGCCGGCACCGCCGACCTGCAGGCCAAGGGGCCGAAGAACGGCTTCGACGACGCGCTGTTCGCGATACTTGCCCGCCATCCCGCCGTGGCCGTCGCCAGCCCGGTCGTCGAGTTCGAGGCGATGGCCGAGGGCAGCACGACCTCCGTGCGCGTGCTCGGCATCGATCCCTTCCGAGCCGCCCGCCTGCAACCCGCGATCATCGCCCACGGAGGCGACGAACGCCCCGAGGGCGCGCCGAACCTCCTCGACCCGAAGGCCGCCTTCCTGACGCCCGCGGCGCTCGCGGGACTTTCGGCCCGCGACGGGGGCGAGATCACCCTGCTCGGTCCCCAGGGAAAGGTGCCGCTCGCCGTCGCCGGAACGCTGCCCGCCCTGGAAGGCGGCGGTGCCGTGGTCGTGATGGACATCGCCGCCGCGCAGGTCGCCTTCGCGCGCATCGGCTTCCTGCACCGCGTGGACCTTCGGCTGCGCGAGGACGCCCCGCGCGAGGCGGCGATACGGGAGATCACCGCCCTGCTGCCGCCCGGCGTCACGCTGCTTCGCCCCGACGACGGCGCCACGCGCACCGCCGGCCTCACGCGCGCCTACCGCGTGAACCTGACGGCACTCGCGCTGATGGCCCTGTTCACCGGCGGCTTCCTCGTCTTCTCGACGCTGGCGCTGCAGGCGGCGCGGCGCCGCCAGGAATTCGCCCTGCTGCGCGCGCTGGGACTCACCGCCGGCGACGTGCGCCTGTTCCTCGCGAGCGAGGGCGCGCTGCTGGGACTGGCGGGCGCAGGCGCGGGAACGCTCCTCGGGCTCGCCGCCAGCCGGGCGATGCTCGTGCACTTCGGCTACGACCTCGGCGCCGGGTTCTTCTCCGGGCAGGGCGAGACCTTTTCGCCGGATTTCGGCGCCCTCACGGCCATCGCGGCGTTGGGTGTGGTCACCTCGGCGGCTGCGGCTTTCGCGGTGACGCGGTCGCTGGCGCGGCTGGATGTCGCCCAAGGCCTCAAGGATCGGCACCTCGACCTTCCGTCGGCACCCGGCGGCTGCGCCTGGTCGCTGGCGCTCGCCGCCGCCGCGGCCCTCGCCACGCCGTGGCCTCCCGCGGGCGAGATCCCCGTCGGCGGCTACGCGTCCATCCTGCTGGCGCTGGGCGCGGCGGTCATGGCCGTCGTTCCCCTGACGCGCATCGCGCTTTCCCGCTGGGCCGGCGCGGACCATCCGCTCGTGAACCTCGCCGCGGCGCAGGTGCGCGGCCTGCCGGGGCACCTCGCCGCCATGGTCTCCGGGATCGTCGTGAGCGTGGCCCTCACCGCCGCGATGGCCATCATGGTCTTCTCGTTCCGCGTCTCGCTGGACGGCTGGCTCTCGGGAATCCTGATGGCCGACCTCTTCGCGCGCGCTTCCCCCAAGGGCGACGCGGTCGTCTTCAGTCCCGAGGCCCAAGCCCGCATCGCCGCGGTCCCCGGGGTCGCAAAGATCGAGCCCATCCGCTTCGAGCGCATCACCTTCGAGGGAAAGGCCGCCCCGCTGACGGTCATCGCCCGCCCCGTCGACGAGCGCATCCTGCGAGGCTTCCAGGCCGAGCCGCCGGGCATTCCCGCCTCCACCGGCATCCCGCCCGCCTGGGCCTCGGAGGCCAGCGTGGACCTGTTCGGCTGGCGCGCGGGCCAGGAGGTCCGCGTGCCCCTCGGCGGCAAGCCCGTCACCTTCCGCATCGCGGGCGTCATTCGCGACTATTCGCGCACCTGGGGCGCGCTGCTCATCGAGCGGGCGGACTACCTGGCGGCGACCGGCGATACGCTCGCAAACGACATCGCCATCACGATCGCCTCGGGCGCCGACCGCGCCCGCGTGCAGGCCGCGGTGGCAGAGGCTGTGGCGATTGTGCCCGGCGCCGAACTGAACGACGCCGGGCGCATCCACAGTCTCTCGCTTGCCATCTTCGACCGGACCTTCGCCGCGACCTATGCGCTGGAAGCGGCGGCCATCCTCATCGCGCTGGCCGGCGTCACCTCCAGCTTCGCCGCGCTGGCGTGGTCGCGGCGGCGCGAGTTCGGGGTCCTGCGGCACCTGGGACTGGCACGGCGGGACGTGCTGCGGTTGCTCGCGCTCGAGGGCGGGGTCGCCGGCATCGTCGGGGCGCTCCTCGGGCTCGTCGCCGGCGCCGCCGTCAGCGTGGTGCTGGTGCACGTGGTGAACCGGCAGTCGTTCCACTGGGGCATGGAGATCCACTGGCCCTGGCTCGCGCTCGCGGGCCTGGCGACGACGCTGGTGGCCCTGTGTGCCCTCGGCGCTGCGGCGGCGGGGCGCGCCGCGGTGGCCCACGAGGCCGTGCACGCGGTGAAGGACGATGCGTAGGCTGGCCGCCTTGGTCATCGCAATCGCCTTCGCGACGCTCGCGAATGCGGCCGACTACGCGCCCGTGCTGCCAGGCCTCAAGCTCGCCTTTCCGAGGGACTTCGGGGCCCACCCGGCGCACCGCATCGAGTGGTGGTATGCCACCGGTCACCTCGAGTCGCCGCGCGGACCGCTGGGATTCCAGGTCACCTTTTTCCGCCTGCGCAACAAGGAGGCCGACGGCAATCCGAGCCGCTTCGCGCCGACGCAGCTGCTGTTCGCGCACGCCGCGATCGCCGACCCGAAGCACGGCAAGCTCCGCCACGACCAGCGTATCGCGCGCGCCTTTCCGACGCTGGCCGAGGCGCGGGAAGGCGACACCGACGTCTTCATCGACGACTGGTCCTTCAAGCGGGCCGACGGTCGCTACGAGGCCCGCATTCCCGGCGAAGGCTTTTCCCTGAAACTGACCCTCGCGCCCACCCAGCCGCTGCTGCTGCAAGGGGAAGCGGGGTACAGCCGCAAGGGGCCCCTTCCCTCCCAGGCGAGCGGCTATTACAGCGAGCCGCACCTCGCGGCGTCCGGCACCGTGACCCTCGGCGGCGAGCGACTGCCCGTCACGGGCTCCGCGTGGCTCGACCACGAGTGGTCCAGCGAAATCCTCGCGAACAACGCCGTGGGCTGGGACTGGGTCGGCCTCAACCTCGACGGCGGCGGCGCGCTGATGGCCTTCCGGCTGCGCGACGAGGCGGGCGGCACGGTGTGGGCGTCGGGCACGCTTCGGCAGGACGGGCGGGTTCGCACGTTCGGCAAGGACGAGGTGCGGTTCGCGCCCCGCCGGACATGGCGTTCCCCGCGCACGAATGTCGCCTGGCCCGTCGAGATGGCCTTCTCGGTGGCTGGCGAGCCTTGGGTGGTGACGCCGATGTTGGATGACCAGGAGATGGATGCGCGCGGCTCCACCGGCACGCTCTACTGGGAGGGCGCGGTGACGGCAACCGGTCCCCGCGGCGCCAAGGGGCGCGGCTACCTCGAACTCACCGGCTACGGCGGGAGGCTGCGGTTTTGAGCGCGGTCTCGCTTCCACTCCTCGATCGCCCTGCGCGAACCGAGGGTGTGCGCGCCTCCGTCGGCGACATCCCCGCCATCGAGGGGCTGCGCGGCGTCGCGGTCCTGTGGGTGATGGCCTTTCACTACCGGGTCCTGCGGGACGGGAGGTTCGACGACGCGTTCGTGGCGGCCGTGAAGTCGTGGGCCCCGCTCGACGTGCTGGCCCGCCACGGATACCTCGGCGTGGACCTCTTCTTCGTGATCACGGGCTTCCTGCTCACCTTGCCGTGGTTCCGGCAGGCGGCGGCGGGATTGCCGGCGCCCGATGCCCGGACGTTCTACCGGCGGCGCGCACGGCGGATCATCCCCGCCTACTACGTCCAGCTGGTGATCCTCTTCTTCGTCGTCCTGCCCCTCTTCTACCCGCGCCTGTGGCTCGAATCGACGCCCTTCGCGGTCGGAAACCTCGGCGCCCACTTCACCTTCCTGCACTACACGACGCCGCTCAGCTCCGCCTCCATGACGCTCAACGGCGCGCTGTGGACGCTCGCCATCGAGGCGCAGTACTACCTGCTGCTTCCGGTGATCGCACCGTGCTTCGTGAGGTGGCCGTGGCGCAGCCTTGCCGCCGCGTTCGCGATCGCCGCGGGTTGGCGGTGGCTGGCCGCGGCGCACCTGGACGGGCTGGTCGCGTGGTACGTCCAACTCGGCAGCCGTGCCGGCGTCGAAGAGGCGCACGCGCGCCACCTCCTCGCGACACAATTGCCGGCGTGGGCGCTGCACTTCGCGCTGGGAATCCTCGCGGGGCGGGCCTGGCTGCATCGCCAGAAGGCGCCGCAAATCCGACAGAGGGCGCAGCGACTCCGGAGTTCAGCGCCGGCGCCGCGCCTGATTGCCTGGCTTCCGTCGATGCTGGCGGCTGCCGCCGTGCTGGGGCTCTACGCGGCGCTGTCGCTCGGCACGGCCCCGCTTGGGAACTGGGGCTGGGTCGCCTTTCCGCTGCTGATCGCGTGCGCCCTCGCCGCCGTCATTGCCGGGCCGTCGCCGGCCCTCTCGACGGCCCTGGCCGCCTCCCCGCTCGCCGCGCTGGGCCGCATCAGCTATTCCGCCTACCTCTACCACCTGCCGCTGCTGCTCCTGCTCAACAAGCTCGCTCCCGAGGCGCACAGCGGGATCGCGTTCCCGGCCTGGATCGTGCTGGTCGTCGCGGCATCGGCACTTTCATACCGCTACGCGGAGGAGCCCTTCCTCGCCACGCCACCCCGTCGATGAGACCATCCTTGCTCACCGCGAATTGCGATGTCCGCGCCTTGAGCCCCCACCCGACCCAGCCCATGAACGAAACCCGCTGCCCCTGGTGCCTCGCCTCGACCGCGTACATCGCCTACCACGACGACGAGTGGGGGCGGCCGGTGCACGACGACCGCGTCCTCTTCGAGTTCCTCGTCCTGGAAGGGGCGCAGGCGGGCCTTTCCTGGTCCACCATCCTCGCCAAGCGGGAGAACTACCGGCGGCTGTTCGCGGGGTTCGACCCGGCCAAGGTCGCACGCTTCACGCCGGCCCGCGTCGAGAGGCTGCTGCTCGATCCCGGCATCGTGCGCAACCGCCAGAAGGTCGAAGGGACGGTGAAGAACGCCAAGGCGTTCCTCGAGGTGCAGAAGGAATTCGGCAGCTTCGACGCCTACGCCTGGGCGTTCGTGGGGGGCAAGCCGATCGTCAACCGGCGGCAGTCCATGAAGGAGGTCCCGGCCTCGACGCCCGAGTCCGACGCCTTCTCGAAGGACCTCAGGAAGCGCGGCTTCACGTTCGTCGGTTCCACCATCCTGTACGCTTTCATGCAGGCGGTGGGCATGGTGGACGACCACCTCGTCGACTGCCCCTGCCATTCCGGGAAACTCCGCAAGGGGCGTTGATCGCCCGTCGGACGCCTTGCCATGTCCATCGCCCGAATCCGGCTTTGCTGCGCATCCCTGCTGGCCGCCCTGCTCCCCCTCGCGTCGATCGCCGTGGAGGATGCCCCCTTCGTGCCGACGCCCGACGAGGTCGTGACGGCCATGCTGGAACTGGCCAAGGTGGGACCGGGCGACCACGTCATCGACCTGGGCTCGGGCGACGGACGCGTCGTCATCGCGGCAGCCCGGCGATTCGGGGCAACGGGCATGGGCGTGGAGAAGTCGCCGGCGCTCGTCGCCCGAAGCCAGGAGAACGCAAGACGCGCGGGCGTCGAATCGAAGGTCAGGTTCCTCGAGCAGGACCTCTTCAAGGCGGACCTTGCCCCCGCCACGGTCGTCACGCTCTACCTGATGCCGGACATGAACCTGCGGTTGAGGTCCGACCTCCTCGCGCTGAAACCCGGAACGCGCGTCGTTTCGCACCGCTGGGACATGGGGGACTGGAAGCCGGACCGCTCGGTGGAAGTGTCGGTGCGCGACCCGCGCAGCGGCGTTCCCCGCGCACACACGGTTCACCTGTGGATCGTGCCCCTCGCTGCGGACGGCATCTGGTGCGCCACCGGCAAGTACGCCACGACGAAGATGCAGCTCAACCAGGATTACCAGCGCGCGACCGGAAACATCATCGACGCCAGCGGCGTGAACTTCGTCGACGCCGCCATCGAGGGCGGCACGCTGAAGGCCGCCTCGGGCGGGCGGCTGGTGCACGTCCCGAAGGACGACACGCTGCGGGTCGAGAACGCCGCCGGGGTGTTCGAGCGGTTCGCCGGGAACACGTTCATCCGGAGCTGCTGCGGAAGCTGCCCGCCTTCGCGCTGACCGCCCGGGTCCGCGAGCCCGGACCGACGTCGTTACGCCACGCCGGGCAGGGTCACTTCCGGCAGCACCGGCCACGGCCGCCACGGACGCGAGAAGCGCAGCGATTGCGAGACGTAGATCGTCCCCGGCCCCGGCAGTTCGTTGCCGAGCATGGAGGAGATGAGCGCCCCGCCCCACAGGCCGTGGCCGATGACCTCGCCGAACATCGACCCGCGCGCGTAGTCGGGGTCGAGGTGGGCCGGATTCACGTCGCCGGAAACGATGGCGAAGAGCTGGATGTCCCGCGGCGTGAGCGTCCGCGCCACCGCGGCGCTGTCGCCGACCCGGATCTCGTCGTACGTGCGGTTCTCGATGAAGCCGGTGCGGATCGTCGCGTTCATGGTCGCCTTCGCTTTCGCGTGCCCGCCGCCTCCGGGGGGTCGATGAGCTGCCGGAACCGGTCCAGCTCGCCGATCAACCCGCGCGCGAGAGCCCTTGCCGCCGCCACGGTCGCCTTGGCCTCCGAGGCCCTGAAGCGGCCGTAGCTGCGGGTGGCCAGATGCCGGAACTTGCGCGTTTCGTCCGCGCGCGCGGCCATCCCCTTGCCGAGGATCGGGGGCCGCAAACCCGGCCTCGCTTGAGATGCCCGGCGGATGAGGTCGTCATGCCAGGAGTCCCCGGTCGGCCGTTCCTCCCCCAGGATGTCGAGCACCCTGCACAGTGCCGATTCCAGCGACGTGTGTCCGGACTGCACCGAGTGCATGAACGCCATGATGGCCTTGTAGCCATCGAGCCCGGGGGCGTTGAACCCGCCTTCCGCGTGAAGGGCAACGGCATTCCTGAAATGCTCGGCCGCATCTTGGGCGGCATTCGCGACATCAAGCCAACGCGCGTCACCCATGGAGGGCTTCCGCATACTGCGCCACCTTCCTGACGAACGCCTCGTCGCAGAGCCTGGCGGGCCGGATGTCGGGCCGGAGCTGAAGTTCGCGGCACGCTTCTTCCGCGAACTGCCACGCGTTCCTTTCGATCCGCCGCGGGAATCGCAGCAGGATGTCGACGTCGCTGTCGAATCGGAAGTCGCCGCGGGCGGCCGAGCCGTAGAGCAGAAACGCGCCGCCATGCGTCGCGGCGTATGTCGACAGCAGTGCGCGCAGACGGTGAACGCTCCTGGCATAGGCTTCGCGCTTGCGACGCTTTCGTTCCGCCAGCGTCAGCCAGTTCTGCCCGCCGGCCGGTTCGCCGCGAGCGACGCGCGGCCGCCCCCCCTTGGCGCCATTGGCTCGCGCCGCAGCCGCCTTCCGCTCGGACGTGACCGAGCCGCCCCGCTTGCCGAGCTGGGCGGCAAGCTGTCGAACGGCGTCGCGCATCGAACGACTGGCTTTCACCGCATGATTATAACGCGCGCCGTACCCAAGCCCTTGGGTATCGAATTCCCCTCAGCCCCGCGCCCGCCCGCCCACGGTGAGCGCCGTCGCGATGGCCAGCGTCTGCAGCACCGCCACGCCCCACAGCACCTCGCTGTAGCGCCCGGCGTCCATCAGCGGCCCGAACACGATGGGCGCGCAGGCGAGCCCCGCGTCGATGCCGGAATAGACGAAGCCGTAGATGCGCCCGAACGCGGCCTGCCCGAAGGTGCTGGTGGCGGCGCGGCGCACCAGCATGTCCCGCGACGGTCCCGAGAACCCGGCCCCGAAGCCCATGATGCCCATGAGGGCGACGATGCCCCACGCGGGCGCAAGCCCCGTGGCGAGAAGCACCGCGCACAGGGCCGCGACGCCGAGGGCGATGGCCACGTTGCGCTCCTGCGTGCCCGACTTCGAGGCGAAAAAGCCGCCGGTTCCCGTGCCCGCGGCCGATCCCAGCAGGTAGGCCGTGAGCCCCGAGGTGGCCAGCGCGAGCGACACCCCGTAGCTGCGCTCGAAGACGGGCGCGGCGAAGTTCTGAAGGATGCCGAACGCCATCACGGTGAAGAAGAAGAACACGAAGCACATCCACACCACCGGCACGCCGAGGAAGGCGAAGGTTCCGCCCGAAGCCGGCTTCGCTTCCGTCACGGCGACGGGTGCCTCCAGCAGCAGGGACCGGTTGGCGAGCAGGAACGCGAGCGCGGCGAGACCCACGATGGACGCCGCGATGCCCGACGCGCGCCATCCCCATGACCCCGCAACCGCGATCATCAGCACCGGCGAGGCCGCCCACCCGAGGCTTCCGGAAAGCCCGTGCACCGAGAACGCGTGGCCCAGCCGCGGCGTCGACACGCGCCGGTTGAGCAGCGAAAAGTCCGCGGGATGGAAGACGCAGTTGCCGAGGCCCGCCACGGCGGCGGCCATCAGCAGCATGGGGTAACTCTGCGCCGAGGCCAGCACGAGGCCCGAGGCCGAGAGCAGCAGCACGCCGCCCGCCAGCACGCGCAGGGCTCCGAAACGGTCCACCACGAATCCCGCCATCGCCTGGCCCACGCCGGAGACCACGAAGAACACCGTCATCGCGAGCCCCACCTGCGTGAAGGAAAGGCCGAACTCCGCCATCAGCCACGGGAAGAGCGGCGGGATCATGAAATGGAAGAAGTGCGACGTCCCGTGCGCGAAGCCCACCAGCGAGATGACGGCGGCGTCCTGGCGAAGGGTGGCGGCGGGCGCGGCGGCGGACATGGTCGAAAGTGCTTCTCGCTGCTGGATCGTTCGTTCGAAGAAATGCCGCCCTTACCGAAGAAGAGCCAATGCGTTCAGGACGGAATGAAAATCGCCGGGCTGACGTCGAAGAACTTCGCCAAACGCCCGGCGAGGCTGGCGCTGATCTTACGCCTGCCGGCGAGAATGGCCGAAAGATTGCTCTGCGGCAGGACTTCCGAAAGATCTGCCTGCTTGAGGCCGCGCGCTTCCATGAGATGGCGAAGCATTTCACGGGGATCGACGCCTTCCATCCTGTAATGAATGGCGTCGTAATCCTCGACCAGTTGCGTGACCAGTTCGAGAAGGCTGGAGAGAACGTGGTCCTCCCGGTCGCCCACGGCATCGAGCAGACAGTTCATGAGCGCCACGGTGCGATCGTATTCGGCCTCGTCCCGGATGGGCCTCAAATGCGCGACGCGGTCAAAAGCGGCCCAAGTGCGTGCGAGCGCCTCAATGTCGACTACGAGAGCGTTCATTTGTCCAAGTCTCCTTTCCGGTAATCCCTGGTCCAATTGTCGTATTCCCGGTGGGTCATCCTCCAGCGAACGTATATTCAGCCGCGTTGGTAGCGCACGACGGTCACCAGCCGAAACTTGTTTCCCCCGACGTCGAAAACCGTATAGGGGGGCGCATAGTCAGCGCTGCCGAAGACGCGCTTCAGATCCGCGAAATCACGGAATCTCGAATGCTCAGCCAGGGCATGCCAGTTTCGCAGCGGTTGCTCCGCCTCGGGATGGCGTTGCCAGAATTCGCGTAGAGCCTTTAGCGCAATGACATGCATGGCGAGGATATATCAAATTGATATGAGCCGGGGCATTCACAACATTGGTGAAGCTGGCCAGGGGCATCGCTCCGTCATCGGGGTAGCGTCTCCTGACGAAGGAACGGACCCGCCGGCCGATGCGTTGACTCCAGTCAAAAGTCTTTCGCATGAAGGCGTTAGGGTGAAGTCGAACCATCCGGAGGCCTCGGAGCATGAACTCGCGGGAAAAGCCCACGCCGGAAGCCATCGAGGCGTGCATCGCGAGGGTTCTCCAGGCCGAGCGCGAGGCGCAGGCCTCGATCGAGTCGGCCAAGGGTCGCGCCGCGGCCAGCGTGACGCAGGCGCGCGGGCGGGCGCGTGCCATCGCCGAACGCGCCGAGGCCCGCCTCGCCGCCGCCCGACAGTCCGTGGAAGCGCGCATCGCCCGGCACCAGGCCGAGGCCGACGCCCGCGTCCGGACGCTCGCGGCAACGCTGGAACCGGCCGTGGCCGACGAGCGGGTGCTCGACGAAGCCCTCTCCCGCGTCGCCGCCGCCCTCACCTCGGAGCGGGAGGCATGAGGGCGGCAGGCAGCCTCGAGTACGCCTTCGCCCGCATGCAGGCGCGCCTGTCGCGCCGGGCTTCGGAAGGCACCTGGGCCGCCATCGAAGAGGCGCGCTCGGTCACCCCCATCTACGACGCCGTGCGCGGCACGTCGCTGGAGCGCCTGCTGGAGGCCCTGCCCCCGCAACCCGAGCTGCCCGATGTGGACATCGCCGCACGCAAGGCGTGGTCGCGCACCGTTGCCGAAGCCGCCGCGTGGATGCCGGCGGAATGGGCGCCGGCGCTGGCGTGGTGCGATTCGAGGACGGCGCCCCATCCCACGCTCCTGCCCTCCCTCGGACACCCCGGCTGGCGCGAACGCTGGCCCGACGGGGAGGACGACCCCGGGCTTGCGCAGTTGGCGAGGCACGTATCCGACCACCTCGCGCGCTTCCGCATCGCGCTGCCCCACGAGGCAGGGCCGCTTCGCCGCACTTTCGAGGCGAGCCTGCTGGCCTTCTTCCGCCGCCGGCCCGTGGAACCCTCGGCCGCCTTCGCCTGGCTGGCACTCGCCGCCCTCGACCTGGAGCGCCTGCGCGGCGAAATCGAGCGCCGCCTCGCCTTCCCTGCAGCGAGGATCGCCGCATGATCCGCCCGCGCCCCGCCCGCTGGTTCGAGGCGCTCGTCGACCGCGACGACACGACGCTGCTGCTGGAGGCGCTGGCCGCCACCGGTGCCGTGGAACTGGAGGCGCGCGCCGGCGCCACGCTGCCGGAAGCCTTCGCCACCGCCGGTCCGGCGCTGGCCCGCTTCGCCGACTTCAACGCGCGCTACGGGACTTGGTGGCCAACCGACCGACGGGTCGCCTCGCGCTTTCCCGAACCGCCGGCCCGGACGCTGGCGCGCGGCCTCGAGCGCCTCGATGCCTGGGCCCACGAGGCCGAGCCCACCATCCGCCGGCTGGAGACGAACACCGAGGCGCGCGACGAGGCGCACCGCTGGCATGACATCCTGACCGTCCTCGAGGACGCGCGCGTGGACCTGGGCGCACTGGCCCAGGCAGGCCCCCTGGCGCAGGCGCGGCTGCTGGCCTTCGCGCCCGGCCCGGAGCCGCCCCTGCCCGCCTCGCTCCTGGTCCGCGAGGTCACCGCCGGCGTGGGCCGCTATGCGATCGTCGTGGGCAGCGCCGCGGACATCGAGACCGCGGCGCGCGAGACGGTCGCCGCCAAGGGGCGCTGCCACCCCATCGCCGGCTGGCTCACCGGCAACCGGGCGGCCAACCTGGCCGCGGCGAACGAGCGGCTGGCCCGCATCGCGCAGGAGCGGCAAGGGCTCGACGCGGAACTGGAGCGGCTGAACGAGAAACACGGACTTCGCGAGGCCTTGGGCGACCTCATGCGCCTGCAATGGGTCATCGAGCACGTGCAGGCCCTCGAGTCGGGCGAGCGCTTCGCCTGGGTCACCGGCTGGACCAGCGACCGAGAGGGGACGGGCCTCATGGAAGCCGTGGACCGTTCCGGCGCCCGCGCACTCATCCACTTCTCGAAGCCGCCTCCGCTCTCCACGGCACCGCTTCTCTTCGTGAACCCGCGCTGGGCGAAGCCCTTCGAGCTCTTCCCGAGGGCGTTGGGCGTGCCGGGCGCCTCGGAGGCCGACCCCACCGTCGTGCTCGCGATCGCCGTGCCCCTCATCTTCGGCTACATGTTCGGCGACGTCGGCCAGGGACTGGTCATCACCGCGGCGGGGATCTGGCTGCGCAAGCGCTCGCCGGTGGCGAAGCTCTTCATCGCCGGGGGACTCTCGGCGACCGTCTTCGGCTGGGTGTTCGGCAGCGTCTTCAGCATCCACGACGCCATCCGGCCGCTCTGGACGGACCCGCTGGCGGCCCCCATCGCGGTGCTGGCCGTGCCGATCGGCGCAGGCGCGATCCTCCTCTCGGCGGGGCTCCTCCTGCACGCGCTGGGCTCGTTCTGGCGCGACGAGTGGGCGCGGCTGCTGGGCGAGGACCTCGGCCTGCTCGCCCTCTACGCCGGCATCCTCGGCCTCTTCGTCTCGGCGGACTTCCAGTGGCTCGCGCTCGCGGGGGCGCTGGCCTTCGTGATCGGGCACGCGGTCCACGCGGGGCGCCCGCAGGCCCTGGGCGCCGGCCTCGGCGAGCTGGTGGAGCGCACCCTGCAGCTCCTCATCAACACCCTCTCCTTCGCGCGCGTGGGCGCCTTCGCGCTGGCGCACGCGGGGCTCTCCAGCGCCGTCGCGGCCCTGGCCGCCGAGCCCGAGAACCTGCTCCTCAAGGTGATCATCGTGGTGCTCGGCAACGCCCTCATCGTCGTGCTCGAGGTGATGGTGGTCTCCATCCAGACCACGCGCCTCGTGCTGTTCGAGTTCTTCGCGCGCTTCCTCACGGGCGCGGGCCGGCCGTTCCGGCCGCTGGCCCCGCCCCCCACCCTCATCGACGGAGACCTGAGATGAAAACCCCCTTCACGCTCCTGGCCGCCCTGGCGTTCGTCCTCATCGTGGCGGCGGCCGTCGTCACCGGGTCGCTCATCGCCGCGACTCCCGCGCTGGCCGCCACGACCACGGGCGCGCCGGTCGATCCGCAGACCCTTGCCTGGGGCCTCGCCGCGGCCGCGGCGGCAACGGCCTTCTCCTCGCTCGCCGCGGGCTACGCGGTCGCCAAGGTGGGCACCGCCGCCGTCGGCGCGCTCGCGGAGAAGCCCGAGCTGATGGCGCGCCTGCTCATCTTCGTGGGCCTCGCCGAGGGCATCGCGATCTACGGCCTCATCGTGTCGATCCTCATCCTCAACCGGCTGGGCTGATGGCCTCCCTGGTCTTTCTCGGCGACGCCGTGGCGGCGGCGGGCTGGCGGCTCGCCGGTGTCGATGCGCGTGCCGTGGACGCGGGAGACGAAGCCGCCGCCCTGGGACGTGCGCTTGGGCAGGCGCAGCTCGTGATCCTGTCGGCCGACACCGCCGCCCGCATTCCCGAACCGCAGTTGCGCGCGGCCCTTCGCCGCCTCTCCCCGGTCACCGTGGTGGTGCCGGACCTGCGCGAGGCCGTGCCCTACCCCGACGTCTCCGCACGCATGAAGCGCCAGCTCGGCATCGAGACCTGAACCGTGGACCCCCTGCACGCCACCGATGCCCTGCTCGCCGTGATCGAGGAGGATCGCGCGCGCCGCTGCGAGGCCATCGAGGCGGAGGCACGGCAGCAGGCGGCGGAGTTGCTGGGCGAGGCGCGCTTCGCCGCCCGGGTTCGCGTCCGGGAGGCGCTTGCCATCGAGCGCCGCCGCCTGCGCGACGGCCTGGCCGCCATCGACGCCTCGCTCGCCACGGAAGTGCGCCTGCACGACCAGCGCGGCTTCCGCGCGCTCCTCGACAGGACGTGGGACCGGCTGCCGAACATGCTGGCCGTGCGCTGGGCCGATGCGGGCCTGCGCAGCGAGTGGGCGCAGCACATCGTCGCGTCGGCACGAGCGGTGCTGCCCGTGGGCGCCTGGACCCTCGTCCACGGTCCCGGCTGGCCGCCGGCGGAGCGCGAGCATCTGGCGGAGAGCCTGGAGCGCCTGGGCATCGCGGCAACCTTCCTCGAGCGTTCCGGCTTCGGTCCCGGCCTCGAGGTGCGCTGCCACGGCAACCGCGTGGATGGCACGGCTGCCGGCCTGACGGCCGATCCGGGCGAGGTGGGCGCGCGCCTCCTCGAGTGCCTGGCGGCCATCGCCAAGGAGACCCGTCCGTGAGCCTCGCCACCATCCGCTGGATCTCGGGCCCCGTGCTGCGCGCCACCGTGAAGGGCGCGTTCTTCCTGCGCGAGTGCGTCCGCGTCGGTCCGCGGGCCCTGCTGGGCGAGGTCGTGCGCCTCGACGGCGGCGAGATCACGGTGCAGGTGTACGAGGACACCACGGGCCTCAGGCCCGGCACCGCCATCGAGGGGGAAGGCAAGCCCCTCGCCATCCGCGTGGGCCCCGCCCTGCTGGGCAACATCTTCGACGGCCTGCTGCGGCCCCTCACCGGCATCGACGCGCGCGTGAAGCCCGGCGCGCGCGCCGCACCGCCCGCCCGGCTCTCGTTCCGCCCGGCGCGCAAGGCCGGCGCCAAGGTCCGCGGCGGCGAGAGCCTGGGCGAGGTGCTCCTGGCCACGGGACGCACCCTTGCCTGCCTCGTGCCCCCGGATCTCGAGGGCGAGATCACCGCCCTTCGCGAGGCCGGCGAATACGACGACGTGACGCCGGTGGCAACGATTCGAAGCGCGTCGGGGGACGAGGTCGGCGTGGCGATGTCGCATTCATGGCCCGTGCGCGTCCCGCGCCCGGTGGCGCGGCGCCTGCCGACGCGCGAGCCCCTCGTCACCGGCCAGCGCATCCTCGACGCGCTCTTCCCGGTGGCCCTCGGCGGCAAGGCGGCCATCCCGGGCGGGTTCGGCACCGGCAAGACGGTGCTGCTGGAGGCGCTGGCCAAGGGCTGCGCCGCCGACGTGATCGTGTACCTCGGCTGCGGCGAGCGCGGCAACGAGATGGCCGGCGTGCTGGAGGAATTGCCCGAGCTGGTGGACCCGCGCACCGGCCGCAAGCTCATGGAGCGCACCGTCATCATCGCCAACACCTCCAACATGCCGGTGGCGGCGCGCGAGGCGTCGATCTACTCGGCGATCACGGTGGCCGAGTACTTCCGCGACCAGGGGCTGCACGTGGCCCTCATGGCCGACTCCACCAGCCGCTGGGCGGAGGCCCTGCGCGAGGTGTCGGGGCGCTTCGGCGAGCTTCCCGGCGAGGCCGGCTACCCGGCCTACCTCTCCTCGCGGCTCGCGGAATTCTACGAGCGCGCCGCGCTGGTGGAGACGCTCTCCGGCAGCCGCGGCTCCGTCACCGTGATGGGCGCCATCAGCCCGCCCTCGGGCGACTTCTCCGAGCCGGTGACGAGCCACACCAAGCGCTACGTGCGCGCCTTCTGGGCCCTCGACGTGAAGCGCGCGCAGGCGCGCTTCTACCCGGCCGTGCACCCGCTGCAGTCCTACGCCGAGGACGCCGCCGAGTTCGCGCCGTGGTGGAACGAGAACGGCAACACGCAGTGGCTGGAACTGCGCCGCCGCTTCCTCACCCTGCTGGACGAGCAGTCGCGACTCGAGCGCATGGCGAAGATCATCGGCAAGGACGCCCTGCCCGCGCGGCAGCAGCTCACCCTCGCCTGCGCCGACCTCGTGAACGAGGCCTTCCTGCGCCAGAGCGCCTTCGCGCCCAAGGACCGCGTGGCCGGCCCCGCCAAGCAGGCGGCGATGATGAAGATCATCGGCCGCTTCGTGGACCTGGCCACGCAGGCGGTGACGGCAGGCCTCGCGCCGGACACGCTTTCGCGCCTCGCCTGCCTGCGCCTGCTCGCCCGCATGGGCGAGGAGATCGGCGACGACGAGCCGCAGAAGTTCGACGCCGTGGCCGCCGCCCTGGAGTCCGAGTTCCACGACCTGCTCCCCGCCCCGGAGACCCGCGATGAAGCCGCGCCTGCTCGCTGAAGGCTGCGCGACCCGGCTCGCCGGCCCGCTCCTCTTCCTCAAGCGGACCGTGGACGTGGGCCTCAACGAGGCGGTCGAGGTGCGCGGCGCCGACGGCCGCACGCGATTGGGCCGCGTGGCGGCTGCCGACGAGGACTCCCTCACCATCGAGGTCCTCGAGAACACGGCGGGACTGGCGCTCTCCGAGATCGTGGTGCGCTTCGTCGGCGAGCCCCTCAACTTCGCGCTGGGGCCGGGCATCCTCGGCCGCGTCTTCGACGGCGTGGGGCGCGTGATCGATGGCGGACCGCCCATCCCCGCGCGCGAGTCCTACCCCATCGAGGGCCTGCCGTGGAACCCGGTGGCGCGCGGCGTGCCGCGCGACTTCATCGAGACGGGCGTCACCGCGATCGACCTGATGAACAGCCTCGTGCGCGGGCAGAAGCTGCCGATCTTCTCCGGCGGTGGCCTGCCGCACGACCGCATGGCGGCGGACATCGCCACCAACGCGCGGCTGCCGCGCGGCGCCGCGGGCGACTTCGCGATCGTCTTCGCGGGCATGGGACTGCCGCACGGCAGCGCCGAATTCTTCCGGCGGCGGCTGGAACAGGGGGGCGCGCTGGAGCGGACGGCGCTCTTCCTCAACCTCGCGGCGGACTCCTCCACGCAGCGCCTCCTCACGCCGCGCTATGCCCTGACGGCCGCCGAGTACCTCGCATTCGTCGAGGGCAAGCACGTGCTGGCGATCCTCACCGACATGACCAACTACTGCGAGGCGCTGCGCGAGGTGTCGTCCTCCAAGGGCGAGATTCCCAGCCGCAAGGGCTTCCCCGGCTACCTCTACTCGGACCTCGCGACCCTGTACGAGCGGGCGGGCTGCGTGCACGGCGCCCGGGGGACGCTGACGCAGCTTTCCATCCTCACCATGCCGTCGGACGACATCACGCACCCGATCCCGGACCTCACCGGCTACATCACGGAGGGGCAGATCGTGCTCTCGCGCGACCTCGACCGCCGCGGCGTGAGCCCGCCGGTGAACGTGCTGCCGAGCCTGTCGCGCCTGATGAAGGACGGCACCGGCGAGAAGTACACGCACAGGGACCACCCGGCGCTCGCCTCGCAGCTCTACTCGGCGTACGCCCGGGCGGTGCAGACACGCGTGCTCGCGGCGGTGGTGGGCGAGGATGGACTCTCGGAGGCCGACCGCCGCTACCTCGCCTTCGGGGAAGGCTTCGAGCGCACGCTCGTGCACCAGGCAGGCGCGCGCAGCTTCGCCGAGAGCATGGAGGCCGGCTGGCGGCTGCTCAAGGGCCTGCCGCATGCCGAGCTCACGCGCCTTTCCGACGAGCAGATCGCCCGCTATCTCGCCAAGGGCGCCGAGCACCATGGCTGACGCCGCCCCCAGCCGCAGCGCCATCCTCGAGCGGCGCGACGAACGGCAGGCCATGGTCGAGGGGCACGCCTTCCTCGACGAGAAGTGCCTCGCCATCGCCGCCGAGATCGTGAAGGAGCTCTCCCGCTACCTGGCCCTGGAGGCGGCGCTCCGTCGCGCCTCGAAGGATGCCGCCCGCGCGCTGGCGGGCGCCATTGCCCGGCATGGTCTCGCGGAACTGAACCTGCACCCCGCCCCGCCTGCCGAGGATCTCGCCCTCGCGGTGCAGACCCGGCCGGTGATGGGCGTGAGGATCGCCACCGCCGCCCTTTCCGGCGAAGGCCGGGTGCCGACCCCGCCCGACTGGGGCTCCCCGGAGGCCAACACCTGCGGCGCGGCCTTCCGCGGCCTCCTGGCACTGGCTCCGCAGGTCGGCGCAGCGGCGGCCAACCTCGAGCGGCTCTCCGAGGAGTACCGCCGCTCCATCCGCCGCGCCCGGGCGCTGGACGACGTCCTCATTCCCGAGGCCGCCCGGGAACTGGCGGCAATGGAGACGGCTCTGGAGGACCTGGAGCGCGAGGATGCCATCGCCATGCGGCTGGGCGCCGGGGGCGGACCGTGACCAACTGTTGATCGAGGTCAAGGGTGCCGCGCCGACAGCCGCTATCGTGAGGGTCGATCGTGATGCTCCCCTGAAGTCTTCCCCGCCGTTCCCCCAGGTGCGGCGTTTTCTCCCGGCGACACCCCAAAGGCTGTCGCCGGTTTCTTTTTTCCGGGCACCGGAACTCATCGGCGGGCGGCCCCGCCCTGGTCCGGGCGGTCGCGGGCCACGAGTTGCAGGTAGCGCTCGAGCGAGCCGTCCCCCAGCACCTTGGCCATGACGCGCAGGGTGTTGACCCGCCGGCCCATCGCGACGCCTTCCCGCGTGCGGACCTCGACGAAGCCCATGCGCGCCCAGAAGCGCTCGGCGCGGGCATTGCCCCGCACGACACCGAGTCGCAGGTAGCCGGCTCCCTGCGAGCGCATCCAGTTCTCGAGCGCCGCGTACAGCCGCTGCGCATCGCCCGAGCCGTGACGCGCGGTCGCGATCACGAAGAGGCCGATGTGCCAGACGCCCGCGGCCAGGGAATCGGCGAGGAAGTCGGCGATGCCGATGATCGTGCGCGAATCGTCGACGAAGGCCACCAGCCACCGCCGCGTGAAGGGGAATTCGGGCGGCGGGCGGCTTTCGAATTCGCCCCGGCCCTCGTCGGGTCCGGGCGGCCGGCCCTCCACGCTCTCGAGGTAGAGCGGGTTTTCCTCGAAGAAAGCCTGCAGGGCCGGCACGTCGCCGGCCGCGAGTTCGACGGCGGCGAGTCCGTTCACGGAAAAGAGGCACGGCGCGTCACGGGGGGTCAGCTGGGCCATGGTGTTCCGGAGTCCATGCGGCGAGCAAGTGTATTGCTTGCGAAGCAACCCCGCCGGGTGGCGTGGTCACTCTCGGATTTTTGCGTCACCCGCTCCGCCTACGGCCACCGGCGTCAGGCCAACTCGCAGTGCCACTCCTGCACGTAGGAGCAACCTTCAAGCGCCTCGAACCCGCGCAGCAGGAAGCCCGTGCCACCGATCGTGACCAGCACCGGCTCGTAGAGCGGCGGCAACAGGTCCGGGTCCTTCGGACTGCCCGACCGAAGGGTCGCCGCCGTGTAGCTCCCCTGCCCGCTCGACTGGGCGTGCATCGTCACGTCGCCCAGGATGCCCTGGGCCATCGTCCCGTATGGCCCGACCCGCCTGCCCCTCTGCCGCAGGGCCCGAACGCGCACTCGCATGGCCCCATCGTAGGGGTCATTGTCGCGGCTGAACACACCGTCGCGAAAATGTGGAAAAGTGCGGGAAGCCACGGGCCACCAGCCAGACCTATCCACAATTCCATGTGCTCGAATTACGTCCCCACGCAAGGCGACCTCTGGCACGGCGTCGCGGTGCGCCCCAGCCGCCCGTGGAAGTCCGAGACCTATCCTGGCTACGACGCCCCCTTCATCCGCCCGCGCGAGGGAGGGCTCGTGGCCGACCTCGGCCGCTTCGGCCTCGTGCCGTGGTGGACGAAGCCCGACGGCCTGAAGAGCGCAAGCCGCTACACCTACAACGCCCGCAGCGAGACCGTGGCGCAGAAGCCGTCCTTCCGCGATCCCTGGAAGCGGCACCAGTTCTGCATCATCCCGGCCGATGCGTTCTACGAGCCGCGCTACGAATCCGGCAGGCCCGTCCGCTGGCGGATCGAGCGCGCCGACCGGCAGCCGTTGGCCATCGCGGGGATCTGGGAGCGCTGGAAGGCGAAGGACAGCGATACGGTGGTCGAGTCCTTCGCGATGCTCACGCTGAACGCCGACGACCACCCGCTCATGCGCCAGTTCCACGCGCCCGGGGACGAGAAGCGGATGGTGGCGATCCTCGACGCGGCGGAATGCGACGCCTGGCTGCATGCCTCCCGCGAGGAGGCCTTCGCGCTCCTGCGGCAGTACCCGGCGGAGTTGCTGACGGCAAGGGCCGAGCCCCGGGCCGCAAGAGGCTCCGCCTCGCCATGAACGCCGCCATCGACCCCGCGCGCAGCGTCCTCGTGCTCGTGGACTACCAGGAGCGGCTGATGCCCGCCATCCACGGCGGCCCGGAGGCGCTCGCGCGCGCGGTTCGCCTGGCCGAGGCCGCCCGGGCGCTCGGCGTGCGCGTGGTGGGCACGGAGGAAAATCCCGCGGGGATCGGCCGCAACCTGGCCGACATCCGCGATCGCTGCGTCACCACGCTGGAGAAGATGCACTTCGACGCCTGCGCGGACGGACTGCCCGGCAGCCTCGGCGCCCCGGGCCGCGAGCCACCCGCCGATGTCGTCATCGCCGGCTGCGAGTCGCACGTCTGCCTCCTGCAGACGGCCCTCGGCCTTCTTCGCGCCGGCCTGCGTGTCTGGGTGGTGGCCAACGCCTGCGGATCGCGCTCGCCGCGCGATCACGACCTGGCGATGGATCGCCTGCGCGGCGCCGGCGCCACGATCGTGAGCGACGAAATGGTGCTCTTCGAGTGGCTGCGCACCAGCGAGCACCCGCGCTTCCGGGAAATCCTCGCCCTCGTCAAGGAAGCGCCCGGTTAGGAGGCCCAGCCCCGCGTCCTATTCCCGGCCGACGTCCCACCAGGAGCGCTTCTTGCGCTCGACCCCCTCGAGGTGGAAGACGGGAACGAGGCCCGCCGCCGGCACGTTCACGCGGCCGTGCTCGACGAAGGCGAACAGCGACCCGAGGCGGCCGCGCGCGGCCTGGGAGACCTGGATGACCCCCGGGTCGGCGGTGTACTCCAGGCCGGTCGCATAGGTCACCGTTTCGCCCCATGCGTCGTGCACGGGCCGCACCATCCCGACGTCGCCGAGGGTCACGGGCCCCACGTGCAGACCCGCGCGCATGTCGAGCTCGGTGCGGTGCGCCGCGTTCACCTCGTTCACCGCCGCGCGCATCGCCAGGGCGAGCCGCGCGCAGCGCTCGAGATGGTCCTTCTGGCTGCGGTGCGTGCCGCCGGTCACCACGAACATCTCGCCGACGGTCTTCACCTTGTGCAGGTCCTGCTCGGCGATGAGCCGCTCGAAGCGCGACCAGACGATCTCGTGCACCAGCTTCAGGAGCTCGGCCTCCGGCGATCCGGCGTCGGCCTCGCCGAAGCCGAGAATGCTGGCGCACAGGACGGAGGCGTCCTCGACCGTCCTTTCCCCCGCGGCGGGCCGGCGCAGCTGGGCGGCGGGGTTGGGCTTCGCCGCCTTCGCGAGCTTGCCGCCGCGGATGGCGTCGGCGACCTCGTCGAACTTGGGCGCATTGCGCCGGGCCTCGTCGTCGGCGTCCGGCTTGTAGCCGCCGACGTCGCCGTGGCCCTCGCGGAACTGCGGGAAGACGAATTCGTGGTCCTCCACGAGGCCGAGCAGCGCATTGGCGATCTCGAGCGGGAAGCCCTGCCGCGTACCGTCCCGGGTGTCCTTCATCAGGTGCGAAATGTACGGGCCGAATTCCGGACACCCCCAGAAGAGCTCCAGCTTCTGGGCGATGCGCGGCATCTGCAGCTTGAGCAGCTTGTAGCGGGGATTGTTTTCCAGTTTCACGGCGCCGGCCGCCTGCGGTCGCGCCCCCGTCCAACGGGAGGCCTCAAGGGCATTCTACCCACGCGTTCGGTGGGCGGCGAGGTAATGCGGCGTGCGCGCCTTGGGCAGCTTGTAGACGAAGTGGTAGCGCGCCACGTGGTAGCTGGGATCGAAGCCGTAGAAGTTGAGCTTCATCCGGGCGAGTTCCTCCTCGCGGTAACGCTGCAACGGCTTGGCGGCCTCGTCGCGCTCGCGCGCCGCCCGCTTCCCGGAAAGGGTCTCGCCGTAGCGGGGATCGTTCGACAGCGCCACCGCCCGCGCCACCGCGCCCGCAAGGAAATCCTCCGGATCGGCGCCGAACCGCTCGTCGGCAAGCCCGCACGCGACGGCCTCCGCGGAACCCATCGGCAGGCGCCGGCGCGTGATGTCCTGCGCCCTCGCCTCGCCCGCCCGGCGCGGCAGGAGATAGGTCCAGTACTCGGAGCCGTAGAGGTTGCCCATGCCCTTGTAGTGGGGGTTCAGCACCACGCCCTCGCGCACCCAGGCGCGATCGGCCGCCAAGGCCAGGAACACGCCGCCCGCGCCCGCGTTGCCCGCCAGCGCGGAGACGGTGAGGCGGTCGGTCATCGTCACGATGTCGCGCGCCACGTCGTCGATGGCGTTGATGTTCTCCCAGGAGGCATCCGCCGGCTGGCCGGTGGCCTCGATGGCGTTGAGGTGGATGCCGTTGGACCAGAAATCCGCGCCGCCCGCCAGCACGAGCACCCGCGTGGGGCGCGTGCGCGCGTGGGCGATGGCTGCCTGCAGCCGCCGGCACTGCACGGTCGACATCGCCCCGTTGTGGAAGGCGAAGTGGAGGATGCCGACGGCGCCCCGTTCCTCGTAGCGGATTTCCCGCCACGTGCGCGGGCCGGCCGGCGCGTCGATCGCCGGGGAAGTCTCCGGAATGCCGGCCAACGCCTCCCCCAGCACCTCCGCCGCCGGCAGCTTGAGCGTCGGCTCCTCGTCCTCCGGCACGGCCTTGAGATGCGTGATCCACACCGCCCCGTCGACCGTCTTCCTGAGGATGGCGCCGTCGCGCACAGCCAATATGGGGACGCTACCCTGATCGGTGGCGCGATGGCTTGCGTGGGTGGCATCCTCCCGTCCGACCAGGGTAGCGTCCCCGCTCAGGTCGTCGGTGCCGTCGTGCGCGCCGAAGAGGTGCACGGCACGGCCCATCAGTTCGTCGCGCACGCCGGGAGACCCGTCGGCGGCGTGGATCTTGCGCAGCACGGTGAAGGTGTCGTCGCGCGACCAGTCGATGGCACGGTCGGACTGCTTCATCGGGGGACGCAGGCGGCCGCGGGCTGCGGGGCCAAGCGCGCCAGCGGACACCGGTCGTTCGCCGCGTTCGAACCTGCCCACCGCCTCGAGCGTGGCTGCGACGGCCGCTTCGGTCACTTCGCGGCGGTAGAGGCTGGACTTCGGCGCGAGCCGCATCGGGAAGGTCCGCCAGGCCCAGACCGGACCCGCGTCCATCTCCGCCTCGGCCTGCAGCACGGTGACGCCCCACTCGCGCTCCCCCTCCAGGATGGCCCAGTCGAGGGCCGAGGGCCCGCGATCGCCGGGCACGCCGGGATGCACGATGAGGCACGGCACGCTCGCCCACACCGACCGCGGAATGGCACGCTTGAGGAAAGGCGCGATGACCAGGTCCGGCTTCGCGAGCGCCACCGCCTCGGCGGTCACGGCGGCGTTCACGTCGAACTCGATGGACACGTCGTGCCCACCGTCGACCAGCTCCACGAACAGGCGCTGCGCCAGCCCGTTGAAGGCGTGCGTGAGGAAGAGGATCTTCAAGGCTTCAGCAGATGCGCGGCAACTGTTCCCCGGCCAGCCAGTCCACCATGCGGCTGCCCCCGAATCCCGTGCGCATCTGCACGAAGTGGTGCGCGTCCTCCACCACCTCGCCGATGATCGCCGCCTCCCGGCCTTGCGGGTGGGCGCGCATGGCGGCGATCAGGCGGTCCGCGTCCTCTCGCGCGCAGATGGCGACGAGCTTGCCCTCGTTGGCCACGTAGAGCGGATCCAGCCCGAGGAACTCGCAGGCGGCGGAGACTTCCGGCCGCACGGGAATGGCCGACTCCTCCAGCCGCATGCCGCATCCCGATTGCCGGGCGATCTCGTTCAGCGTCGTCGCGAGCCCGCCGCGCGTGGGATCGCGCAGGCAGTGGATGGCGGGCACCGTCTCGACCATGGCCGCCACCAGCGTATGCAGCGCCGCCGTGTCCGAGCGGATGGTCGTCTCGAAGGTGAGATTCTCGCGCAGCGACATGATGGCGACCCCGTGGTCGCCGAGCGTGCCGGAGACGAGGATCGCATCCCCCGGCCGCGCGCGGTCGCCGGAAATCTCGATGCCGTCGGCCACCACGCCCACGCCCGTCGTGTTGATGAAGACGCCGTCGCCCTTGCCCTGCTCCACCACCTTCGTGTCGCCGGTCACGACGGGCACGCCCGCCTCCATCGCCGCCTTCGCCATGGACTCGACGATGCGCTTCAGGTCCGCGAGCGGGAATCCCTCCTCGAGGATGAACCCGGACGTGAGGTAGAGAGGCCGCGCGCCCGCCATGGCCACGTCGTTCACCGTGCCGTGCACCGACAGGCAGCCGATGTCGCCGCCCGGGAAGAAGAGCGGGGAGACCACGTGGCTGTCGGTCGCGACCACGAGGCGCCCGGCCGGCATCGGCAGGCGGGCCTGGTCGTTCATCTCGCGAAGCCACGCGTTGTCGAATGCGGCGACGAAGAGCTCGTCGATGAGCTGCGCCATGGCGCGGCCGCCGCTGCCGTGGCTCATGTCCACCACGCCGCGCTTGAAGTCGATCGGACGGACAAAGTCCTTTCGCACGGACTTCATGGCTTGCCTTTTCCTCTGTGATGCCTCTGTGTCCTCTGTGACAAATGCGGCGCATCCCTATGCGACGGCGTTTGGAGAGGCGCCGCTTTCAACACAGAGGACACAGAGGCAACACAGAGGTTGATGGGGGTCATGGTCAGGCTGCGGTCCTGTAGCGTCCGTACGTATAGTGCGCGGCGCAGGCGCCTTCGGAGGACACCATGCAGGAGCCCATCGGCGTCTCCGGCGTGCAGGCCGTGCCGAAAACCTTGCAGTCGGTGGGCTTCTTCACCCCGCGCAGGATGGCGCCGCACTCGCAGGCCTTGTTGTCGGCGACGCTGCGTTCCGTCATCGCGAAGCGCCGCTCGGCGTCGAAGGCGCCATAGGCCTCCTTGATGCGCAGCGCGCTGTAGGGCACCTTGCCGAGGCCCCGCCACTCGAAGGCGCGGCGCAGCTCGAAGACCTCCGCCACCAGCCCCTTGGCCTTGGCGTTGCCTTCCGGGGTCACGGCGCGGGAGAACTCGTTCTCCACCTCGGCGCGCCCCTCGTTCACCTGCCGCACCAGCATCTCGATCGCCTGCATCACGTCCAGAGGCTCGAAGCCCGCGATGACCACGGGCTTCGCGTACTCCTCGGCGAAGTAGTCGTAGGGCTGGCTGCCGATGATGGTGGAGACGTGCGCCGGGCCCACGAAGCCGTCGATGACCACGGTGCCGAGCTCTCGCACCTCCGGCGACTCGAGGATGTGGGCGATGGCCGACGGCGTCAGCACGTGGTTGCAGAAGACCGTGAAGTTCCCGAGCCCCAGGGCTGCGGCCTGCCGGACCACCAGCGCCGTGGGCGGCGTCGTCGTCTCGAAGCCGATGGCGAAGAACACCACCTGCCGGCCGGGGTTCTCCTGCGCGATCCGCAACGCGTCGGCGGCCGAATAGACCATGCGGATGTCCGCGCCTTTCGCCTTGGCCTTCATCAGCGACAGGCCGCCGGAGGCGGGGACGCGGACCGTGTCGGCGTAGGTGCAGAGGATGACGCCTTCGGCCGTCGCCAGTTCGATCGCCATGTCGATCCGCCCGATCGGCAGCACGCACACGGGGCACCCCGGCCCGTGCACCATGACGACGTTGGCGGGCAGGAGGTCCTTCACGCCGTAGCGCGAGATGGCGTGCGTGTGGCCGCCGCAGAACTCCATGAAGTGGTACGTGCGTTCCGGCCGGGCCAGCGCCGCGATGCGCGCCGCGATGGCCTTCGCCAGCTCGCCGTCTCGGAACTCGTCGACGTACTTCATGCCGGCGCGGCCCCGGCGGCCGCGAGCCCCGCGAAGAGCGCGAGCGTCCTCTCCGCCTCGTCGGGGTCCACCTTCTGCAGCGCGTAGCCGACGTGGACGATGACGAAGTCGCCCGGGGCGACGCCCTCCACCAGCGCCAGCGATATCTCCTTGCGCACGCCGCCCAGGTCGATCACCGCCTGGTCGCCGTCGCGCAGCTCCACCACTTTCGCGGGAATCGCGAGGCACATGACCCTACCCGTCCGTTTCCCGGCCGCTGCGGCCGATTTCCTGCAGCGCGACCCACGCCTGCCCCAGCGCGATGCCGCCGTCGTTGGCCGGCGCCTGCCGGGCCTCGAGCACCACGAGCCCACCCGATGCCAGCGCGCGCCGCAGGCCCGAAGAGAGGAGCGCGTTCATGAAGCACCCGCCGCCCAGCGCGACGCACGAGATGCCCTCCCGTGCCGCGGCCACCAGCGCCCACTCGGCCATCGCCTCGACGAGGGTCGCGTGGAAAAGCGCAGCGCCGTACGCGGCGTCCTTCAGGTCCGCCAGGCGCCGGGCGAGCGGCAGCAGGTCCAGCGTGCCGTCGGCGCCGATGGCCCACAGGGAGGGATCGGGTTCCACGGGCCCGAGCGCCGTCGCCAGCGCCTCGAGGTGCATGGCGGCCTGGCCTTCGAAGGCCGTGACCTCGCGCAGCCCCAGCAGGCCCGCCGCCGCGTCGAACCACCGTCCCGCGGAACTCGTCTCCGGGCAATTCGCGCCGCGCTCCAGCATCTCGCTCACGATGGCGGCGCCGGATCGCGGGAAGCGCGCCGCGATCTCCGCGCCGCGACCCAGCGCGTGCAGCGCGGAAGCGGCCATCCGCCACGGCTCGCGCGCGGCGCGGTCGCCACCCGGCAGGCGCAGCGTCGACAGGTGGCCCAAGCGGGTGAATCCCGCCCCTTCGACGCGCAGCAGCTCGCCCCCCCAGGCCGATCCATCGCTGCCGAGGCCGACGCCGTCCAGCGCGAGCCCGAGCGCCGGCGCGACATGCCCATGTTCCGCGCAGACGGCGGCGATGTGGGCATGATGGTGCTGCACCGCGAAGACGGGAAGGCCGCGGTCGGCGGCGAAGCGCGCCGCGAAGCGGCTGGAGTGGAAGTCGGGATGCAGGTCGTGCGCGCAGGCGGCGGGCTCGACGTCGAGGATGGCCAGCAGGTGCGCGGCCGCCTCCTCGAGCGCCCGGCACGTCGGCCCGTTGTCGAGGTCGCCGATGTGGGGCGAGAGGAAGGCCTCGTCGCCCCGCGTGACGCAAGCCGTGTTCTTGAGCCACGCGCCGGTCGCGAGCACCGGGGGACCCGCGCGGGGCAGCTTGATGGCGCGCGGCGTGAAGCCCCGGGCGCGGCGCACGAAGGCGGGCCCCGTGGGCGTGGCGCGGACGAGGCTGTCGTCGCAGCGCGCGGCGATGGGGCGGTCGTGCACGACGAAGGCGTCGGCGATGCCCGACAGGCGGCGCACCGCCTCGTCGTTGCCCATCACCAGCGGCTCGCCGCCCGGGTTGGCGCTCGTCATCACCAGCAGCAGGTCCTGCGGCTGCTCCAGCCAAGCCGTGCCGCTCCCCACGCCGCTTTCCTCGAAGAAGAGCAGCCACTGGATGGGCGTGTACGGGAGCATGGCCCCGAGCGCGGCCACGCCGGGCGCGACGCCGGGCAGCATCAGGTCGCAGCCGGAGCGCTTCTGCAGCAGCACGATGGGCCGCTCGCGCGACTCCAGCAGCGACCGCGAACCCTCGTCCACGAGGGCCACATCGGCCAGCGAGGCGACGTTGGCCGCCATCACCGCGAAGGGCTTCTCCTCCCGCTGCTTGGAGGCGCGCAGCCGCGCCACGGCGCGGACGTTGCGCGCGTCGCAGGCAAGGTGGAAGCCGCCGAGGCCCTTGATCGCCACCACCCGGCCGTCGCGCAGCAGGCCGAGGGCGGAGGCGATCACGTCGTCGCAGTCGACCGGGCGCCCCTCCTCGCCGAGCAGCGCGAGCGTCGGCCCGCACGCCGGGCAGGCGACCGGCTGCGCGTGGAACCGGCGATCCGCCGGGTCCCCGTACTCGCGCGCGCAGTCGGGGCACAGGGCGAACGTCGCCATGGTGGTGCGTGGCCGGTCGTAGGGCACGCTCCGCGTGATGCTGAAGCGCGGCCCGCAATGGGTGCAGTTGAGGAACGCGTAGCGGTAGCGGCGGTCCTCCGGATCGAACAGCTCCGCCAGGCAGTCCGGGCAGGTGGCGGCGTCCGGCGTGACCGGCGTCGAGGCCGTGCCGCCGCGGCTCGCGGCGATGACGAATCCGGCGCCCGGCTCGACGGGTCGCGTCTCGTCCTCCACGGCGTCCACGCGCGACAGCGGCGGCGCTTCGGCCGCGACGCGGCGCAGGAATTCGGCCACCGCGTCGGGGCTCCCCTGCACCTCCGCGAGCACGCCCTCGGCATCGTTCAGCACCCAGCCCTGGAGGCCGAGCACTTGGGCCAGCCGCCAGACGAACGGCCGGAAGCCCACGCCCTGCACGGTGCCGCGCACGCGCACGCGGCGGCGCTCGTGCGCGACGCGCGGGGACAGGGCGGAAGTGGTCACGGTTCCCGCCTCAGACCCGCGGCGTTGCGGCGCAGGCGCACCCGCCGGCCGTTCCGCAGGGCGGCGTGGCGGTTTCGGCCGTGCTGCGACGGCGGCGCGAGCGCGCCTCTCCCGCGCCTTCGCGGATCCAGTCCAGCCAGGCCTCCATGCCGCCGCCCTTCGTCGCGGAGACGTGCAGGATCTCGATGAAGGGGTTGACGCGCCTCGCGTTGGCCTCGCACTGCGCCACGTCGAAGTCGAGGTGCGGCAACAGGTCGCACTTGTTGAGGATCATCAGGTCGGCCGCGGTGAACATGTCGGGATACTTGAGGGGCTTGTCCTCGCCCTCGGTGACGGACAGCACCACCACCTTGTGCGCCTCGCCGAGGTCGAAGGCGGCCGGGCAGACGAGGTTGCCGACGTTCTCGATCATCACCACCGAGTCCTCGGCGGGCGCCAGGTGCTCCAGCGCGTGGCCGACCATGTGGGCGTCGAGGTGGCAACCCTTGCCCGTGTTCACCTGCACCGCCTTCGCGCCCGTGGCACGGATGCGGTCCGCGTCGTTGGAAGTCTGCTGGTCGCCTTCGATGACGGTGACGGGAATCTCGCCCCCGAGCCGCCGGATGGTCTCGACGAGCAGCGTCGTCTTGCCTGAGCCCGGACTGGACACCAGGTTCAGCGCGAGGATGCCCTGCCGCGTGAAGCGCCGGCGGTTGGCGTTGGCCTCGGCGTCGTTCCTCGCGAGGATGTCGCGCTCGACGGCGACGGCCCGCTCCGCCGCGACGCCCGCCGCGTGCGCGTGCTGCGGCTGCGCCTCGTGCGCGAGCGGGTGACCGTGCTCGTGCCCATGATCGTGGCCGCAACCCGGCCCGTGCGCGTGGCCGTGATCGTGATCATGGACATGGTCGTGATCGTGACGGTGCTCCGGTCCGTGCCCGTGGGCCTTGCCGTCGATCTTCACGTCGTCGCTTCCGCATCCGCAGGTCGTGCACATGATTCCTCTCCCGTTGGCGTGCCTGGCACGTGCCAGGCACGTGTCAGACACCCAGCAGTTCCTTCACCCGCATCCCCGTGCCGCCGTTCACCTGCAGCTGGAAGCCGCCGCAGGCCGGGCAGGGGTCGCCGCGGGCGCCGACCGGCACCGTGGCCGAGCAGCCGAAGCACCACGCCGAGCCGGGCGTCTCGTCGATCTCCAGCCGCGCGCCCTCCGCAAGGCTTCCGCGCACCACGGCGTCGAAGCAGAAGCGCAGGGCCTCCACCTCCACCGCCGCGAGGCGGCCGATCTCGAGGCGAACCTCCTTCACGCGGCCGAAGCCCTCCCGGCGCGCGCTCTCCTCGACGATGCCGAGCACGCTCTCGGCGATCGACATCTCATGCATGCGCGGCCTCGAAGCGCACGCCCACGCACGGGTCCAGGGACGCGACCAGCCAGCGCACGTCCTGCTCCAGCCGGCCGGCATTGCCGGCGCGAATGCCGACCGCGCCGCGCGAAAAGGCGCCGGACGGGTGGAAGTTCCATTCCGTGGGCGCGACGATGCGGTAGGCCGCGATGCGCTCGCCCTCGAGGACCACGTGGTGCAGCAGAAGCCCGCGCGGCGTCTCGACCCAGGAAAGCCCCGCGCCGCCTTCCAGCCGCCTCGCGCCATGGCGGCCGTCGACGGCGACGAGGGCCGCGGCCAACTCCACCAGCCGCGCCGCCAGCCGGGCGCCGACACCCCTGCCCCACGTCGCGACTGTCGCCGCCACCAGCGGGTGACCGGCCATTCGGGCGAGCGGCCCCGTCTCGCGCGCCTCGCCGCGCCAATGCGGCGCCTCTTCGAAGGCCGCGTCGCCGTCCACTTCCGCCTCGACTTCGCCCGCGACCCAGTCATCCCCGCCCGCCGGCAGGAGCCCCACGTCGCTTGCCCCCAGCATGGCGCGTTCGCCGACGAGGTGGGCGGCCAGCGCGGATACCGTCGTGCCGCCGCGCCGCACCCACAGCTCGAAATCGCCGACGGTCGCCAGGGCGAGAAAGGCCTGCGGCGGCATGCCGAAGATGGTCCGCTCGGCCCACGCCTCGGCCTCGCTGCGCGCGCGCGCACCCTCGCTTCCCGTGCCGCCGCCGAGCAGGGGCGCGATGATGCGGCGCACCAGCGCCAGCGCTTCGACCTGCGGCGCGCGTCCCTCGAGCTTCGGCCAGTCCACCAGCAGGCGCCACGCGTGCTCCTGGATCGTCTCGGCGGCGACGCGGGTGTCGCGCGCCTCCCGCAGCGTGGGCGGCTCCACCTCGCCGCGCGCGGCCTCGACCGCGGCGTCCGCCGCGACGGCCTGCGAGCGGCCGCAGATGGCGAACAACGTACCCGCGAGCGTGCCCGCATCCCGCGCCGGCCGCCCGGCGAAGAGCTTGTTCGCGACGCGCGGCCGCTGCACCTGTCCCCGTGCCGCCGCGACGCGGCCCGCCGCCGTGGTGACGCTCACGACCAGTTCACCCTCGATCGACATGGCACGCCCGGGAAAAGCGTCCGCGCAGGAAATCGCGCTTGCTGACCGCCGAGGGCTCGTCGCTCCGGGCCCCGGCGACTTCGGCATTGGCGGCGTCGAAGAGGGCCGCCAGCGCGGCCTCCGCCACGGCGCACGCGCTCTCGTGGTCGGCGAAATCGAGCGCGGGCGAGAACAGCGAGCAAGCGTGGTGCTCGCCGAGCGCGTCATCCGCCCCGGCGATGAAGCGGAAGCGCCCGGCGGGCATGTCCACGAAGCGCTCGGCGCCCTTCGGCAGCGAGGTCCAGTCGCCCTCGCCCGGCAGAAGCATCAGATTCACGGACCAGGGCGTCACCAGCGCGCCCAGCCATTGCCCCTGCCACGGGCGGAAGCCGACCGCCGCCACGCGAAGGGCCGGGTTGAGGAACGGCAGCCCCGCCATGCGCGTGCGCCAGACGTGCGTGAACGCCGCCTCGAGGCGCGGCGCGGGGCTCTCGCGGCGGGCTTCAGTCATCGGCAAGCGGCAGGAACTGCGCCTGCTCCGCGGCGCAATTGGGACACGACCAGTGCGGCGGCAGTTTCTCGAAGGGCGTGCCGGGCTCCACCTGCCAGACGGGGTCTCCCTGCGCGGGGTCGTAGACGTACCAGCAGATCCGGCATTCGCGCCGGCCGCCTCCCCCCGGGTTGCGCGCTGCGGCCACGGCTCAGCCCTCGCGCAGCCAGGCCAGGAGGTCGCGCAGGCGCCCGATGCTGTCGGCATAGTCCTCGGCATCGGCGCGCGCGGATTCCGGCAGGTCCACGACTTCGATCGTGTCGAGGATCAGCGTGTTCATGGCGTTGTAGTAGCGCACGCGCCAGACGTCGCGCGCGCGCGTCGCGGCGACGCGGCAGTTGCCGAATCCGCGCGACAGGATCGCGACCGGCCCCTCGCCCAGCACCGCATCGAGGGCGGCGTGGTCCTCGGGCGTGAGCGGCAGCAGCGAAAGGTTCACGACGTGCGCCGGCTGGCCGGGCCGGTGGCGCTGCGCATGGTGGCGCAGTTCCTCGACGATGGCGGGGGCGTTCATGACGCCCGCGGGGAGTTGCCGCGCGTCGAGGCGCGCGCCGGCGACCTGCGCCGCCGCCTCCCGGACCACCTGCGGCATGCGTCCCGCCTCAAGGATGTCGTCGACGATCGCGCCGCGGCCGTTCTCGCGGCGGACGCGCCAGACGCCGGCGAAGGCCGTCTCCTGCACGAGCCACGGTGCCGAGCCGTTGCTGCTCACGATGGCGCTGACCTCGCCCTGCCCCAGCGACTCGTTCAGCGCGCGCAGGGCGCCCGCCGCCATCGCCTTCAGCGAAAAGCGCGGCGCGCCGTCGCCGCCGGGCTCGTGGCGCTCCATCGCCTCCAGCAGTTGCTCGACGACGGCCGCCGCGGCCTGCAGCTCCGTGGGCGCCGCGTCCTCGGGTGGGATGGGGTTGCGCAGCGGTTCCACACCGGGCATGCGCATGTAGTCGAAATCGGGCTCCAGCGGCGCGGATCCGGCACCGGTGCCGACGACGGGGATCGGGAATTCCTTCATGGAAGCTCCTCGGGGTTCAGGCGCAGGACGGGCCGCCGGCGGCGGCGACGGGAATCACGCGCGGCGGCAGCGGGCGGGCTTCGCCCGCCAGCACCGCATCGACGGCGGCGAGGTAGTCGCCCCAGTCGCGCAGGCCCTCGACGTTGCCCAGCCACTCGCCCGCGCGCAGGAAGACCAGCGCCGGCCAGCGGCGGACGCCGTAGGTGGCGGCCTTGGCGTTGGCCAGCGCAGGCGGCAGCACGCCCATGCGAAAGGGGCGCGTCGCGGCGGCGGCGAGTTCCGGCAGGATCACGGCCACGTCCAGCACCTCGCGGAAACGGACGGGATCCTCGGTGAAGAAGAGCGCGGCCTCCCCGGGCGCGCCGGCGAATGCGGCGAAGTTCGCCTCGTCCAGGCGCAGGGCACCGTGCTTCTCCACGAGGCGGGTCACGAGGGGGGGCTCCACAGGCAGGGTTGTCTTGGCGATGGCGTTCATGTCGGCCGCTTCTCGGAAAAAGGGGTCAGATCCCTTTTTCGGGTGTCGGATCGAAAAAGGGATCTGACCCCTTTTTCCGCAGGTGTTCGGGAAGCTGCGGCTCGCGCGACACGAGGTCGGCGAACGCCTGGTCGATGGAGGAGGAATCCCCGCGCAGCACGTCCGCCAGGGCGTCCAGCGCCGCGGCGGTGCGGGCGGCGGCCTCGGGGTCCATGACCTCGCGGGCGGCGCCCGCGAAGGTGAGGAGCCAGGTGCCGGGCGGCTGGGAACCGACCAGCGCCATGTCGATGAGCGCGCGGCCCTCGCGGCCCATGCACCAGGCGGCACCGTCCCCCGCGGTTTCCACGACCTGCATCGGGATGCCCAGGCACACGGTCAGCGGTCCCGCGCGGCGCGGATGGCGAGGAAGCGCGCGTCGCCGACGCGGCAGGCCTCGTCCTCGCCGGGCCGCTGCCCCTCGTAGCTCTCGACCGCGAGCGACGGGTCGAAGAGCGGCGACGCCTCGCCGGGCGCGCGCGGCGCGGTCTCGATGCCCCACGCCGCGAGCACCTCCAGGCCCACCCGCAGCGCCTCGGGAAGCGTCTCGCGCACGACGGGCGTGAGCCCGCCGCCGAAATCCTTCAGCACCAGCGGCTGCACGCCCACCAGCACCGCGCGCTCCGGCGAGGTGCCCGTGAATCGCGCCAGCTCCAGCACCTCCTGGAAGCAGGACTGGTGCAGGCTCATCTTGCCGACGCCGAGGTAGGAGGGAATGTCGTCGTCCCTAACCACCTGCAGGGTTCCCGGCGCGAGGCCGTAGTCGATGGCGTCGAAAACCAGGATGCGGCGGGCGGACTGGACGTAGGGCAGCAGGTAGAGCCCCTGCGTGCCGCCGTCCATCAGGGTCACCGAGTCGGGGAATCGCCAGCCTTCGTTCAGGGCGGCCACGGCACGCACGCCGAATCCCTCGTCCGCCCAGAGGACGTTTCCTATGCCGAGCACCAGCGTGTCCGCTTCCACCGCCCACCCCCGTCTGTAACTTGCGCGGTTACATCGGGGAAATGATCGGCCCTGCGGGGAAGCGCGACTTGATGCCCGTCAAGTAACGGTCACCGTCACAAAAAATGGGGGCATGGCAAAGGGGACGCTACCCTCTTCCGAACGTCAGGAAGAGGGTAGCGTCCCCTTTATGCCTCTGACCCCCTTTTCAGCCGCGGTCGGGCTTGAGCGCCTTCATCGCCTGGTGAACGTCCCAGGCGATCTGCAGTTGCATCCAGAATTCCGGCTCGGTCCGGAAGTAGGAGGCAAGTCGCACCGCCGTGTCGGGCGTCACGCCGCGCTTGCCGCGGATGAGCTCGTTCACCCGGCGGCGCGAGATGCCGAGCGCGTCCGCGAGGGCCAACTGGGTGAGCTTGAGCGGCTTCAGGTACCGGGTGTCGAGGAAATACCCGGGATGCACAGGCTCGCGCCGGGAGCGCGGGCGCGGCGCCCCGGTGGGGCGCCCGCGCCCCGGCCTTTCCGCAACCATGGGACCTCCCGAGCGGGTGGCGGGGAGCAACGCGGCGAGACCTAGTTCTTGCGGTCGCGCCAGCCGCTGATCATGCTCGACACGACGGTGAGCCCGGACATGATGTCCTCGCGGACCACGAAGTAAAGGTGCACGAGCGTGAACCAGAACAGGTACCACGCGCACAGGTGATGCCACGTGTGCACGGCCTGGCTGTACCCGAAGAGCGGCAGCACCCAGCTGGAGAAGTAGCGGAACGCCCAGCTTTCCATCCCCAGTCCCTCGCCGTAGAGCGCGAAGCCGGTGACGATCATGAACGCCGAGCCCAGCACGTACATGCCGAACATGGCCGCCATGGCGAGCTGGTTGTGGCCGTAGTGCCAGTCGTTCCTCGGGCGCATGAACAGGTAGTGCCCCAACACCCGGAAGAAGCGCTGCCACCACGACGGCGAGAGCATGTAGACCGGCACGAGGAAGATCTCGCGCGCGTGCCTGTTGCCCACGATCGCCCAGTACACGCGGCCGAGGAACGCGACCGCGAACACGTAGCCGGCCGCGAAGTGCGCGAATCGGATGTACCCCATCAGGAAGCTGTCGCTCGCCTCTCCCGGAACGGAGGGCAGCGGCGAGCCGATGAAGTACCCCGTCACCCACAGCACCACCATCGCGAGGACCATGATCCAGTGCCACAGGCGAACCGGGGCCTCCCAGACGTAGTACGGGAACTTCAGGTCCCGCCCGTCCAACGATGTCGAAGACATGGCTTTCTCCAGTTAGTTGACGGCTCGTTCCGGGCGCCTCACCGCACCTGCACGCGGGCGAGTTCCTGCCCGTCGGGGGAGATCACGTGGCTCGCGCAGGCGAGGCACGGGTCGAAGCTGTGGATCGTGCGCAGGATCTCCAGCGGGTGCTCGGGCTTGGCCATGTTCGTGTTCATGAGGCTCGCCTCGAACGCGCCGATCTGGTTCTTGGCGTCGCGCGGCCCGCCGTTCCACGTGGTCGGCACGATGCACTGGTAGTTGTCGATCTTCGTATCCTTGATCCTGATCCAGTGCCCGAGGGCGCCGCGCGGCGCCTCGCAGTAGCCCGCGCCCTTGGCCTCCTTCGGCCAGGTCGAGGGCTCCCACTTGTCGACGTTCGCGGTGTCGAGCTTGCCGGCCTTGATGTTGGCCATCAGCTTGTTGAAGAAGTACTTCATCTTGTGCGCGGCCCACTGCCCCTCGAGGCCGCGGGCGGCGGTGCGTCCCAGCGTCGAGAAGATCGCCGGCAGCGGCACGTCGAGCTTCTTGAGGACCATGTCCACCGGTTCCTTGAACTCGGGGATGTTCTGGGCGTAGCCGAGGATGTAGCGCGCGAGCGGGCCCACTTCCACCGCCTGGCCCTGGTAGCGCGGCGCCTTGATCCACGAGTACTTGGCGGACTCGTCGATTTCCTTGATGTCGGTCTTCGAGCCCTTGGCGCCCTTGCCCAGCGCGAAGTTGGGCTCCGTAACGCCGTCCCAGGGGTGCAGGCCCTTGGTCTCGTCGGCGTACTTGAACCACGAGTGGGTCACGAACTCCTGGATGTGCGCCGGGTCCTTGAGGTCGACGCCGAGGATCTTCTTCAGGTCGCCGCCGAGGATCGCGCCGCGCGGCATCAGGAGCGACTTGTTGGACTGGTCGTTGGCGATGTCCGGGAACTCGCCGTAGGACATCACGTTGGTGGCCGACAACCCGCCGCCGATCGCGCCCCAGTGCTTGTAGAACGAGGCGATGGCGAGGAGGTCCGGGATGTAGACCTGGTCGATGAACGCGATCGTGTCGTCGATGATCCTGCCCACCATGTTCAGGCGTTCCATGTTGATCGCGCCCACCGCGCCGGCGCGGTCGACGTTGATCGAGCACGGCACGCCGCCCACCAGCCAGTTCGGGTGCGGGTTCTTGCCGCCGAAGATCGTCTGGATCTTCACGATCTCCTTCTGGAAGTCCAGCGCCTCGAGGTAGTGGCCCACCGCCATGAGGTTCGCCTCCGGCGGCAGCTTGTAGTCGGGGTGGCCCCAGTAGGCGTTGCGGAAAGGCCCGAGCTGCCCGCTCTCGACGAACTTCGTGAGCCGCGTGGCGAGGTCCTTGTAGTAGCCCGGCGAGGAGTTCGGCCAGCTGGAGATCGACTGCGCGAGCTCCGAGGTCCTCTTCGGGTCGGCCTTCAGCGCCGAGACCACGTCCACCCAGTCGAGCGCGTGCAGGTGGTAGAAGTGCACGAGGTGGTCGTGCGCGTAGAGCGTGGCGTGCATCAGGTTGCGGATGATGTTGGCCGTGTCGGGAATCGGGATCTGCAGCGCGTCCTCGACCGCCCGGACGGAGGCCAGGGCGTGCACGCCGGTGCAGACGCCGCAGATGCGCTCCACGAAGGCCCACGCGTCGCGCGGGTCGCGGCCCTTGAGGATCACCTCCAGGCCGCGCCACATGGTGCCGGTGGAGACGGCGTTGGTGATCTTGCCCTTGGCGTCGACGTTGCACTCGATGCGCAGGTGCCCCTCGATGCGGCAGATGGGATCGACGACGACGCGCTTTCCGCTGTTGTCGAGCTTGAAGCCTTGGGTCTCGATGACGGCCATGGTTACTTCTCCTCAGTCTTCGTGGGCTTTTCGGACGCTTTCCTGATGGCGGTCACGGCGGCGTGCGCCACGACGGCCGCGCCGACGACGCCGGCGGCGACCGCGCCCACCTTGTCCGCGTTCGCCTCCACCCCGAACGCCGGGATGGTGGTGAGGCGGTCGTAGAACGATCCCTTGTCCCAGAACCCGTCCTCGGAGCAGCCGATGCAGCCGTGGCCCGACTGGATCGGGAAGGACACGCCCTCGTTCCAGCGCGTGGTCGAGCACGCGTTGTAGGTCGTCGGGCCCTTGCAGCCCACCTTGTACAGGCAGTAGCCGGCGCGCGCGGCCTCGTCGTCCCACTTCTCGACGAACTGGCCGGCGTCGAAGTGCGGCCGGCGGTAGCACTTGTCGTGGATGCGCTGGCTGTAGAACATCTTCGGCCGGCCCTGGCGGTCGAGCTCGGGGATGCGGTCGAAGGTGAGCACGTAGGTCACGATCGCGGTCATCACCTCGGCGATGGGCGGGCAGCCCGGCACCTTGATGATCGGCTTGTCGGTGATGACCTTGTCGATCGGCACCGCGTTGGTCGGGTTCGGCTTCGCGGCCTGCACGCAGCCCCAGGAGGCGCAGGAGCCCCAGGCGATGACCGCCTTGGCGTCCTTGGCGTACTTCTTGAGCGTCTCGACGAAGGGCTTGCCGTAGTAGATGCAGTACATGCCGTCCTCGTTGAGGGGCGGGTTGCCCTCCACGGCGAGGATGTAGTTGCCCTTGTGCTTCTCGATGGTGTTCAGCGCGTTCTCGCGCAACTGCTCGCCGGCCGCCGCCGAAAGCGTCATGTGGTAGTCGAGCGACAGCAGCGACAGCACCGCGTCCTTGGCGAGCGGGTGCGCCGAGCGGATGAAGGACTCGCTGCAGCAGGTGCACTCCAGCCCCTCGATCCAGATCACCGGCGTGCGCGGCTTGTTCTCGAGGGCGTGCGCGATCTGCGGCGCGATCGTCGGCGACAGGCCCAGCGAGGCGGTCGTCAGGCTGCAGAACTTGAGGAAGCTGCGCCGCGAGATGCCCTGCCGGCGGAGCACGTCGTAGAAGGTTTCGGTCATGGCGGATTTCTCCCGTCTGGAGAGGTCGAAAGTGGTGCCTGCCGCGACTTTCCGCCTCGCGCGCGGCGCGCCTTTTGACCTAGGTCAACCGTGTAACGGCTACCGTGGCCGGTGTAACGGATATCGTTACACTTCGGCGCCGCCACCGGCCCGCCGGCCGCTCCGCGCCGCGGTCATCGACGGCGGCGCGCCGATGTGGCTGAATTCGGGGTATGAACGACACCATCCTCGTGAACCGCGACGGCGACATCGCCACCGTCATCCTGAACCGCCCCGAAAAGCTCAACGCCCTGACCAAGCCGATGTGGCATCGCCTCGGAGACGCCTTCCAGGATCTCGGCGCCGACGATTCCGTGCGCTGCATCGTGCTGCGCGGGGCCGGCGAGAAGGCCTTCGCCCCCGGCAACGACATCGCCGAGTTCGCTCACGAGCGCTCGAACGTGGACCAGGCGCGCGCCTACGGCCAGGTGATGGCCCGCACCATCGAGGCCATCGGCAGCTGCCGCCACCCCGTCGTCGCGCAGATCCACGGCATCTGCGTGGGTGGCGGACTGGAGATCGCCGGCCTCGCCGACATCCGCATCTGCGGGGAATCGAGCCGCTTCGGCGCCCCCATCAACAAGCTGGGCCTGGTGATGGCCTATCCGGAGATCGGCGCCCTCGTCCGCCTGGCCGGCGAGGCGGTGGCGCTGGAGATCCTGCTCGAGGGCCGCGTCTTCGACGCGCGCGAGGCGAGGGAGAAGGGGCTCGTCACCCGCGTGGTGCCCGACGGCGAGGTCGAGGCGGAGGCGCGGGCGACCGCGCGCCGCATCGCCGACGGCGCGCCGCTCGTGGCGCGCTGGCACAAGAAGTTCGCCCGGCGCCTGCGCGAGCCGCACCCTCTCTCCGCCGAGGAGCTGGACGAGGGCTTCGCCTGCTACGGCACGGAGGACTTCCGGATCGGGCGGGAGGCCTTCCTCGCCAAGGCGAAGCCCGACTTCAAGGGCCGGTGAGCTGGCGGAACGGCGGATTCAACACAGAGGACACAGAGGGCACGCAGAGGAGAATCACACCGGGACGACTCCTGATGTCGAGACCGCCCCGTTGAACCGCCAATGCAGGCTTTCCTCATTCACATAACTTCGCCCTTCCTCTGTGTGCCCTCTGTGTCCTCTGTGTTGAAATAGCCTTTCCCCCCGACCCCGCCGCCCCCTCCCCACATGCCCGGCCCCCTGCAAGGCATTCGCGTCGTCGAACTGGCGCAGATCATGGCCGGCCCCACCTGCGGCATGCTGCTCGCCGACATGGGCGCCGACGTGGTCAAGGTCGAGAAGCTGCCCGGCGGCGACGATACCCGGTCCTACTCGCGCCCTTCGGTGAACGGCGAGTCGGCGGCCTTCATGATGCTCAACCGAAACAAGCGCGGCATCGCCATCAACCTGAAGACCGCGGGCGGCCTGGCGGTGGTGAGGCGCCTGCTCGCCGGCGCCGACGTGGTCACCGAGAACTACCGCAGGGGCACGCTCGAGAAGCTGGGCCTCGGCTGGGACGTGCTGCGCGCCCTCAACCCGCGGCTGGTCTACGGCGTGGTTTCGGGATACGGGCGCACCGGCCCCTACGCCGACAAGGGCGGCTTCGACCTCATCGCGCAGGGCTTCTCGGGGCTCATGTCGATCACCGGCGAGCCGGGCGGCCCGCCGGTGAAGGCAGGCTCCCCCATCGCCGACATCAACGCCGGCATCCTCGCGGCGCTGGGCATCGTCTCGGCCCTGCACGCGCGACACGCCACCGGCCGCGGCCAGGTCGTGGACACCTCCCTCATGGAGGCCGCCATCCAGCAGACCTATTGGCAGTCGGCCATCTACCTCGCCACGGGCGACAACCCGGGGCCGTCGGGCTCCGCGCACATCCTCACCGCGCCCTACCAGGCCTTCCCCACGGCCGACGGCTGGGTCAACGTGGGCGGCGCCAACCAGTCGAACTGGGAGCGCATCGCGAGGGCCATCGGCCGCGAGGACCTGCTGGCCGACCCGCGCTTCGCCACCAACGGCGAGCGCATGAAACACCTCGCCGAGCTCACGCCCCTCATCGCCGAGCGCATGCGGCTGCGCCCCTCGGCGGACTGGATCGGCGAGTTCGAGGCCGCCGGCGTGCCGGTCGGACCCA
>Ga0114939_10000063_pt1 | contig 87180 bp, 79 predicted proteins | sample AshMeaCrysSpring_FD_87196 | JGI IMG/M metagenome (GOLD analysis project Ga0114939, IMG submission 87196) | Groundwater microbial communities from Big Spring, Nevada to study Microbial Dark Matter (Phase II) - Ash Meadows Crystal Spring | ecosystem: Environmental > Aquatic > Deep subsurface >...
AGGTACTCGAAGGGCAACTCGAAGCGCGAGCCGTCATCGAAAGCCACCTCGAGCACGCGAGATTTCGTGCGCAGCTTGATCTCGGTCGGGGTCACGAGGCTCTCCAGGCGCGGTCCGGGTGCAGAGGATAGCGCGGAGCTAGCGACTGGCGATCAAAGGATGTAGCGCGCGAGGTCCTGGTCGCGCGCGAGCTCGCCGACGTGGCGGTCCACGTAGGCCGCGTCCACCACGACGGCGGACCCGCCGCGATCCGAGGCCTCGAAGGAAATGCCCTCGAGCAGCCGCTCCATCACCGTGTGCAGCCGGCGAGCACCGATGTTCTCGGTGCGCGAGTTGACGTCGAAGGCGACCTCGGCGATGCGGCGTACGCCCGAGGCATCGAACTCGAGCCGCACGCCCTCGGTCTCGAGCAGCGCGGCGTACTGCGTGCACAGGGAGGCGTCGGGCTCCGTCAGGATGCGCACGAAGTCCTCGACGCCGAGTGCGTCGAGCTCGACGCGGATCGGCAGCCGGCCCTGCAGCTCGGGGATCAGGTCCGAGGGCTTCGACATGTGGAAGGCGCCCGAGGCGATGAACAGCACGTGGTCGGTCTTGACCACGCCGTACTTGGTACTGACCGTGCAGCCCTCCACCAGCGGCAGCAGGTCTCGCTGCACGCCCTCGCGCGAAACGTCCACGCCAGAGGTCTCCTGCCGGCGCGCGATCTTGTCGATCTCGTCGATGAACACGATGCCGTTCTGCTCCGCGTTCCTGAGCGCTTGCGCCTTCAGCTCGTCCTCGTTGACGAGCTTGGCGGCCTCCTCATCGGTGAGCAGCTTGAAAGCCTCGCTCACCTTGAGTCGGCGCGACTTTGTGCGCTGGCCGCCGAGATTCTGGAACATGCCCTGCAGCTGCTGCGAGAGTTCCTCCATGCCGGGCGGCGCCATGATCTCGACCCCCATGGGAACGGCCCGGATCTCGACCTCGATCTCGCGCTCGTCGAGTTCGCCCTCGCGCAGCATCTTGCGAAAGCGTTGCCGGGTGTCGGCATCGCGCGGCGGCTCGGGCTCGGCGCTGAAGCCCACGGCGCGCGGGCGCGGTAGCAGCGCGTCGAGGACCCTTTCCTCCGCAGCGTCCATGGCTCGGTGTCGCACCTTGTCCGTCTCCGCCTCCCGCGTCAGCTTCACCGCAACGTCCACGAGGTCCTTGATGATGGAATCCACTTCGCGCCCGACGTAACCCACCTCCGTGAACTTGGTCGCCTCGACCTTGATGAAAGGCGCGCTCGCGAGCCGCGCCAGCCGGCGCGCGATCTCGGTCTTGCCGACACCCGTCGGTCCGATCATCAGGATGTTCTTCGGCGTGATCTCGGCGCGCAGCGACTCCTCGACCTGCATGCGCCGCCAGCGGTTGCGCAGCGCGATGGCAACTGCGCGCTTGGCCGCACCCTGCCCGACGATGTGCTTGTCGAGCTCCTGGACGATCTCGCGTGGCGTCATGGACGACATCAGCCCAGCACCTCGATGGTCGTGTTGCGATTGGTGTAGATGCAGATGTCGGCCGCGATGGCGAGCGAGGCCTCGACGACGCTACGCGCATCGAGAGACGTATGCCGGAGAAGTGCGGTGGCCGCCGCCTGTGCGAACGCGCCGCCCGAGCCCACCGCCATCAGGTCGTGCTCGGGCTCGATGACGTCGCCATTGCCCGAGATGACGAGTGAATGGGTCGCGTCCGCCACGCACAGCAGCGCCTCGAGGCGGCGCAGGCTGCGGTCGGAGCGCCAGTCCTTGGCCAGCTCGATCGCCGCCCGCATGAGGTTGCCGTACTGCTGAAGCTTGGATTCGAAGCGCTCGAACAGCGTGAAGGCGTCGGCCGTACCCCCGGCGAAGCCCGCCAGCACGCGGCCCTCGTGCAGGCGCCGTACCTTGCGGGCGTTGCCTTTCATGACGGTATTGCCGAGTGTGACCTGGCCGTCGCCGCCCATCGCGACGACTCCGTCGCGGCGGACGCAGAGGATGGTCGTGCCGTGGGGATCGAACTTGGACATGGGGGTATCGTCCGCGAGCTAGGGGCTACGCTTCCTCGCCCGGGGGTGGGCCGCGTCGTAGATGCGGGCGAGGTGCTGGAAATCAAGGTGCGTGTAGATCTGGGTCGTGCCGATGTTTGCGTGTCCGAGCAGTTCCTGCACCGCGCGCAGATCCCCGGAGGACTCGAGCAGGTGCGAGGCGAAGGAATGCCGGAACATGTGTGGGTGCACGTGCTCGGGCAGCCCCTGCAGCCGTGCCCATCGCGCAATGCGCCGCTGCACCACCCGAGGGCCGAGCCGCCGCCCGTTCACGCCGACGAACACGGCGTGCTCCTCCACGGAGGCGATAGCCGCACGTTCCCGCAGCCACGAGTGCAGCGCCTGGACCGCGTGACGGCCCACCGGGACGATGCGCGTCTTGCGGCCTTTGCCCAGCACGCGCACGGTGCGATCCCGCAGGTCGAGGTCCGCCAGGTCGAGCCCCAGCAGCTCGGCGAGGCGCAGGCCCGAGGAATAGAAGAGCTCCATGATGGCCTTGTCACGCACGCCGAGCCGGTCGTCGGCCCGAAACGCGAGCAGCCGTGCCATGGTGTCGGTGTCGAGTGTCGTGGGCAGGCGCTTCGCGGCCTTGGGCGCGAGCACGCCTGCCGCCGGATCGTTCCTGAGCTCGCCTTCGCGGATCAGGAAACGGCAGAGGCTCCGTAGCGCGGAAAGCCGGCGCTGGATGCTGCGGGGTCCGAGGCCACGCCTGTGGCACTGCGCCGCGAAACTGCGGACGTGCTGCGTATCGAGTGCGCTCCATGCAGACACGCCATGGGCTTCGCAGTAATCGAGCAGCGCGGCGAGATCGCGGCCATAGCCGTCCATGGTGTGCGACGACAGTCGCCGCTCGTGGCTGAGGCTCGCGAGGAAGCGCTCGACGCCCTCGGCGAGCGTCGCGCTCATATTCCGCGCGCGTTGATCGCCTCGGTGACGAGCTCGCCGATGCGTTGCAGGAAGTCCGTGCTCATCGTGGGCACGAAGCGTTCGGTGTCGTTGCTCGCCACCGCGATCAGCCCCAGCGAAGCGCGCTCGCCGAGCGGGATCAATGCCGCCGAGCCCACCTGCCCGTCCGGTCCGAAGAGGTACTCGCGCTGCGACTCGCGGATCTGGCCGCTGCGCGGTCGGCCCGTCTCGAAGAAGGTGTCGAAAGGTTTGAGCTCCGGGCTTCCCCGCGGCACGACTCGCAGGTTCGTTCCCGGCCGCCCGGCGAGCGGCCCCCAGGCAGTGTCGGTGAGCAGCGTGACCCAGCGCGAGGCGGAGAAGTCCTCGCGCAGCGAGGTCTCGACCGCGACGATCACCGACTCGGCGTCGCGTGCGCGCAGCAACCGCCGGGTCATGCGATGCATGCGATCGACGATCGTGTCGTTGGCGCGCCCGTTCTCGATCAGCTCGTGAAGCTTGTGTTCCAGCAAGGCATGCTGTTCGCGCAGCACCAGCATTTGCCGCTCCACGAGCGACACGGCGGCCGTGCCGCGCTGGTGTGGAAGCCGCAGGCGCGCGAGCACCCCCGGGTGGCGATCGAAGAACTCCGGGTGCGCGAGCAGGTGGTCGACGACCTGGTCCTCCGTCGGGCGGCCGGCCGTCGTCTCGCGCAACTGCTGCTTGTTCATGCTGCCCTCCCGGGCGCGTCAGGAATGTCCACGTGGCCTTCGAAGGCGGTCTCGGCTGGTCCCGTGAGCCAGACGGGTTCTCCCGGACCGGCCCACTGCACGATCAGCCGTCCGCCCGGCAGGTCGACTTTCACTTCCTCGGCGAGCGGCCCATGGCGCCGTCCCACCGCGACCGCGGCGCAGGCACCCGTGCCGCAGGCCTGCGTCTCGCCTGCTCCGCGCTCGAACACCCGCAGTCGAACGTGGTCCGGTGCGACCATCTCGAGAAAGCCGACGTTGACCCGTCGCGGAAAGCGCGCGTGATTCTCCATGGCGCGTCCCACGGTGTCCACCGGCGCATCGTCCACCGAGCGCACGCGGATCACGGCATGCGGATTGCCGACGGATACGGCTGCGAACTCCACCGGACCCGAGGGCAGGTCCATGTGATACGAATCGGCCGCGGCATCGGCAATCATGGGCAGCGAGCGCGGATCGAAGTCGGGCACGCCCATCGCGACCGACACGAGTCCGTCGCCGCGCAGCCGCGCATTGACCAGCCCGCCGGGGCTGTCTAGCACGAGCGCGCGACCACGCTCCCCGGCGCGGCTCGCGACCAACCGCGCAATGCAGCGCGCGCCGTTGCCGCACTGCTCGACCTCGGAGCCATCGGCGTTGAAGATGCGATAGTAGACGTCGGTGCCGTCGCGGCGCGGCGGCGACAGCACGAGTGCCTGGTCGAAGCCGATGCCGGTGCGACGGTCGGCGAGCGCGCGCAGCGCGGCGGGCGAGGGGATGGCCTGCGGAGCCGCGGCGTCGAAGACGATGAAGTCGTTGCCGAGTCCATGCATCTTCGTGAACGCGAGCCGCATGCCGCAAGCATAGCCGATGCGGGTTCAGTCCGGCGTTGCGCGCATTTCCGCGAGGCTCGCCGCGATTCCTTCGTCGAGGTTCGCATAGCGCGGCACGACGCCGAGTTCCTCGCGCATGCGGCGGACGTCGACACGGCGGCTCTCGACAAGGAACGACAGCATGCCGGGCGCGATGTGCTCAGGCGCCTCGACGAGCGACACGAGCCGTGGCGGAGGCAGTCCGGCGAGCGCTGCGGTGCGCTGCAGGAACTCGGTGGTGCTCGCGGGATTGCCGTCGCCGACGTTGACGATGCCGCTGGCGGGGCGCTCGAGTGCGGCGATGCATGCCGTGACGAGATCGTCCACGTGGATGCGATTGCCGGGTCCCGCATCCTCGGGCCGCAGTGCGGCCTCGCCACCTGCGAGCCGCTCCATGGGCAGGCGTCCCGGCCCGTAGATGCCGGGCACGCGCAGCACGATCGAGCGGACTCCGCGAGCACTGCACCAGTCGGTCACGGCCCGCTCTGCGGCAACCCGCCGGCGCGCGCGGTCGCTGCCCGGATATGCCGGACTTGCCTCCGTGACCATGCCGCCGCCCGTATCGCCGTAGACGCCGGTCGTGCTCATGTAGAGCAGCACCGCCGGCCGTGCGTCGCCGAGCGCATGGAGGAATCGCAACAGCCGTGGATCGTCTGTGCCTTGACCGGGCGGCGGCGCGAGATAGGCGATGGCAGCGCCGTGAGCGGTGGCTGCGAGCGCGCCTGCGGCGTCGGACTCGATCGTCGCGTCGAGATCGATGCGTAGCACTTCGAGACCCGCGCCCGAAAGCGCCGCTGCCGAGACATCGGAGCGCGCGAGGGCCGCCGTGTGCCAGCGCGGTGCCAGGCGTCGCGCAAGGCGCATTCCCGTGTAACCACAGCCGACGATCAGGCAGGAGCAATCCATTGCCCGAGCATACGCGAAAGAACCGGGGCAGCCGGCGCGACCCCGCCGTGGCATTCTCCGTCCATGCCGCTCATCACGCTCGTCCCCACCGGCCAGACCTTTACTGCCGACTCCGGCGAACCGGTGCTCGCTGCCGCGCTGCGTGCGGGTCTGAACCTGCCGCACAGCTGCAAGGGTGGACACTGCGCCTCGTGTCGCGCGCGCGTGCTTGCGGGCTCCGTCGCATATCCGGGACCGAATCCCGCCGGGCTGACGGCCGACGAGGCGCGCGAGGGCTACGCGCTGCTGTGCCAGGCGCGTGCGCTCACCGACCTGCGCGTCGAGACTCGAGAGGTGCGACCGGCCCCGGACGTCGAGATAAAGAGCCTGCCGTGCCGCATCGAGCGCATGCAGCGCGTCGCGGACGACGTGATGGCCGTGTTCCTCAGGCTGCCCGCGGTCGAGGAGCTGCACTACCGCCCGGGCCAGTATCTCGACGTCATGCTCTCCGAAGGACGTCGCCGCAGCTTCTCGATCGCGAGCGCGCCCGCGGACGGCCGCTTCATCGAACTGCACGTGCGCCGGGCTTCCAGGACTGGCTTCACCGCCCAGCTCTTCGAGAGCCTGCGCGCCGGTTCGCTGCTGCGCATCGAGGGACCGCTCGGCCAGTTCTGGTTGCGCAACGAGTCGCCACGGCCCGCGCTCATGGTCGGCGGGGGCACGGGCTATGCACCGCTGAGGGCAATGCTGCGGCAACTGATGGCTGCCGGCGACCGCCGCGCCGTGACGCTGTACTGGGGCGCCTCGAGCGTCGACGGTCTATACGAACACGAATGGCTGACGGAGCTCGCGCGCGAGCGACCGGGCTTCTCGTACCGGCCGGTCGTTTCGGCGTCGCCTGTGGAGGCACCTGCCTGGCCCGGTCGCCGCGGACTCGTGCACGAAGCGGTGCTTGCCGAGCTCGCCAACCTGGGCGCGTGGGACGTCTATGCAAGCGGGCCGCCGGCCATGGTCGAGTCGATCCGCAGCCAGTTCGTCGCGAGCGGGTTGCCGCGCGAGCAGCTCTACTTCGACTCTTTCGACTACGCGCCCGACGCACTCGCCAGGCTCGCGGCCGCCGGTGACGAATCTCGCTGATCCGGGCCGGTCCCCGCCGCAGTCCGGTGCCGTGTCCGTCAGTGCCGGCGAAGCCGCACGCGCGGCAGATTGGAACGTGGCCCGATCGAGCGCGCGGCATATTCGCGCAGCACCCGGGCGGCGTTGTCGCGCTCGCCCATCTGCTCGAGCAGGTCCGCCAGGATCAGCGAGTTCTCGGCACTCGGCCGTCGCGCGAGGCTGGCCTCTAGGTAGCTGCGTGCCTTGCCGAACAGCTCGGCGCGCAGGCACAGGCGGGCACAGCTCGCCAGGAGCTCAGGGTCCTCCGGGCGCGTGCGTAGCCAGGTCTCGGCGCGCTCGAGCGGCTTGAGAGGGTTGTCCAGCACGAGGTCGCCGTACAGGCGGATTGCCGCCGTGTCCGGCGACTCGTCGATCACCTCGCGCAGCGCCTTCTCGGCGGCGGGATGCCGGCCGCTGGACATTGCTGCCCGCGCATAGGTCACGACCGATTGCGGCAGCTTGCGCACCGCGCGCGGCAGCTCGGACCACGCCGCCTCGACGGCCTCGGCATCCGCCCGCTCGCCCGCCGCGCGCAGCGCTGCGAGGCGTACGTTCGCGAGCAGCTCGTCGACCTGTGCCGCCGGCAGCTCCTTCGTCGACTGCAGCCGCGGTGCGAGCGCCTGCAGCCGGTCATTGCGGCCGAGCTGCTGGCACAGGCGCGCCATGAGCTCGAGGCCGCGGGAGTTGAGGTCGCCCGAGGCGTCGAGCTGCTCGAGCGTCTGCAGCGCGGCCTCGTCCTGGCCGCGGCGCATCTGCATCTCGGCGAGGGTGATCAGCGCCGCGGTGCGAGATTCCGGAGAGTCCTCCTGCGCGCGCGCCAGCCACTGGTCACGGCGATCGGCGGCGTCGAGGAGGTCCGCGGCGCGCGCCGCCACGAGATAGTTGGAGGCGGGCGAATCGGCATCCGGTGCCGCCCTCGTCAGCAGTTCCTCGGCGCTCTTCCACTGCCCGGCGGCGAGATCGAGCAGGCCGCGCGCGGAGTCCTCGCGCGCGCGCCTTCGCCGTCGATCGGCTCGCAGCCGGGCGATGCGGCGGCGCGAGGCGAACGCCCGCAGCAGGGCCAGCGCCAGCGCGCAGGCTCCGACGAGCAACAGCAGGAGCACCGGCAGCGTGGTCTCGAACAGGCTGCGGCCAACGCGGATCGCAACGTAGCCGGGATCGGCGAGCAGCAGGTGTGCCAGCAGCCCGCCGCCCACGAGCGCCAGCGCGACGATCATCGCGCCCTTCATGGCGTCGTGGTGCTGCCGCGGATCGCGGACTGCAGCAGGCCGGCCGCCTGCCCGATGGGCGGCAGCGGGGGATCGATACTCACGGCGGCGAGCTCCGTCACCTCGCCGAGTGCCGCCGCAGCTGCGGGCTTCGTAGTATCGAAGTACTGCCCGATCCACGCGGCGGCCGCGCGCAGCGACTGGTTGTACGCCGCGCCGTCCGGCTGCATCGCCGCGATGCGCGAGGAGAACAGCAGCAGCTGCAGGTGCTGCCGGCGCAGCGCGTCCTCTTGCTGCGTGACCAGCCGTGAGGTCGCAGGCTCGATCGTGCGGAGCGAGAAGAGGTCGCGCGATGCCTCGCGCAGGCGGTGCCAGGCGCGTGCCAGCCCGCCCGTGTCGTCCGGTTGCTTGGCCGGGCGGCGGACCATGGAGACCGGCATGCCTATTACCGGCAACGTCGGCACGGCCTCTTCCAGCCGGCCGATCCGTGCCATCACGCTGGCGAGGTCGGGACGCTGCACGGCCCGCAGCGCCGAGATCTCCTTGCCCAGCGCCTCGCGGACGTTGCGCAGCGCAGGGTCGTTGAGCGCGGCAAGGCGGGCGTCCGCGGCCTCCATCGCCATGATCGCGGTCGGCACGTCACGCTCGAGTTCAATGCGACGTTGCGCGAGTTCGAGCAGGTACAGCGACTCGGCGCGCACCCAGGCGCGTTCGGGCGACTCGGTGCGGGCACGCAGCTCCTCGACGGTACGGCCGACTTCGTCCAGTTGCGCGGGGAGCTCGCGCAGTCCCCGCAGTTCACTGCGCCAGGCCGCGCGGCTCGATTCGAGCTCGGTCGCGAGCGTCTGCAGGCGGGCATCAGTCCGGTCCCGCACGGCGCGCAGCTGGGCGACCTGTCCCCGCAGTCTTTCGAGGCGATCCTGCGTCCGTCCGACCTGCCAGGTGGCGTAGCCGGCGAGCAGCAGCGCGAGCAGCGTGAGCGCCACCAGCATCGGGTTGACGCCGCGGCCTTGCCGGCGAGATTTCAGTTCGGTGGAAAGGGATTCGATCTCGGCAGACATACGCGAGCGGACGCGGAGCGGTGAGGCCGCTCGATGCTAGCACGCCCCGCCCGGCGCGATGCCGGCGGAGCCGACCGCGTCGATCAACGCTGCCGCCATCGTCGAGTCCTCGGCGCTGGCTGCGACGACGACGGGTCCGCGCCAGCCGTGGTCGCCGGCGGCGGCGGCTACGCGCGCGCCGGGAATCAGCAGCAACGAGTCGCGAAGTCGGGGGACGCGTGACTCGGGAGCGATCCCGAGCAGTGCCTCCAGCGTCTCCCTACTGGTCGCGGCAACCGCCATGCGGCGCTGCCCGCTGGCGCGGGCCAGCTGTTCCAGGGTCGCCGCGTCCGGCCGCACGCGCACGCGCCGGTAAACCTCGACGGTGAAGACCTCGGCGCCGCGTCGCGCCAGCTCCTCGCGCAGCAGTGTCCGTCCGCCTTCCCCCTTCACGATCAGAATGCGTCGCCCCGCGGGGTCCTGGAACGGAGCGAGCGCCAGCAGTCCCTCGGACTCCGACGTGCCCGCCGGAACGGCGTGCACCAGAAGGCCATGGTCTTCGAGCGCGCGCGCCGTTGCGCGACCGATGGCCGCGATCTTCGATCGGTCGGGTCGGGGCAGTTGCTGCAGCGAGTGGTACACCGCGTTGGCGCTGGCGTAGACGGTCCAGTCGTGCGCGTCCGGTGCGAAGCGCGTGCGCGAGACTGGATCGAGTTCGATCGGCTCGATCTCGAGCACCGGAAAGAGCAGGGGCGTGCCGCCGGCCTCGGCGACCAGCGTGGCGAAACCGGCCGACTGCGCGCGCGGGCGCGTGACCAGCACCGTGACGCCGGCGAGCGGGGCCGTCACGAGGTCGCTGCCGCCTCTCGCTGAAGGCGCTCGAGCAGGGCGCCCGCGCCGGCAGCCTGCATCCGCCGGGCGAGCCGGCGCCCCGTTGCCTCCGCGTCCGCCGCGGCGCCGTGCTCCAGGTCACGATAGGTCTCGCGACCGTCGGGTGCACCCACGAAGCCGTGCAGCACGAGGGCGGAGTCCGCAAGCGTCGCGTGCGCGGCGATCGGCGAATGACAGCTGCCGCTCAGCTCCGCCGCGAAAGCCCGCTCCGCGCGCAGGCGCACGGACGAGGGCTCATGGTGCAGTGTCTGGAGAGCTTCGCGGCTCCTCGGGTCGTCCTCGCGGCATTCGATGCCGATCACGCCCTGCCCGACGGCCGGCAGCGAGATCTCCAGATCGAGTTGCTGCGTGATGCGGGCACCGAGTCCGAGGCGCTCGAGTCCCGCGCAGGCGAGCAGGATCGCATCGAGCCGGCCTTCCTCGAGGCGCCGAAGGCGCGTGTCGACGTTGCCGCGCAGCAGCTCGAGCTGCAGGTCCGGTCGCGCGTGCCTGAGCTGCGCCTGGCGACGCGGGCTCGAGGTACCGACACGCGCGCCCTCCGGCAGGTCCTCGAAGCTCGCGTATCGCAGCGAAAGGAATGCGTCGTGCGGATTCGCGCGCGGCAACACGGCCGCGATGCAGAAGCCCGCCGGCAACTCGCTCGGAACATCCTTCATCGAGTGCACGGCGATGTCGGCGCGATCCTCCTGCATCGCAACCTCGAGTTCCTTCACGAACAGGCCCTTGCCGCCGACCTCGGCCAGCGCGCGGTCCTGCACGCGATCGCCTTGAGTGCTCATCGGCACGAGTTCAACGGGCAACCGGGGATGCGCGGCGCGCAGCAGCGCGGCGACGTGCTCGGCCTGCCAGAGCGCAAGCTGGCTGCGGCGGGTGGCGATGCGCAGTGGACTGGTCAAGGTGCCGTTCCTCGCGGGTTGTCAGGCCTTCCCGTCGGTGCCTGCCCGTGACTCGACTTCGAGACGGAACAGCGCGACGAGCAGGCCGAGCACGATGGGGCCGACGAACAGGCCGATGAATCCGAACGCAGAAAGGCCGCCCATTACACCGATGAACACCGCGAGCGTCGGCACCTCGGCGCGTCCGGAAATGAGCAGCGGCCGAAGGACGTTGTCAGCCATGCCGACGACGACAGCGCCCCACACCGCGAGGAAGATCGCGTGGCCGTAGTCGCCGCGCAGCGCGAGCACGATCGCGGCCGGCACCCACACCAGTGCTGCACCGACCATCGGGATCAGAGCCACCAGCGCCGCGATCACGCCGAACACGAGCGGCGACGGGAGCCCCGCGATCCCCAATCAGATGCCGACCAGTGTGCCTTGTACGATCGCAGTGACGCCAATGCCCATGAACACGGCGCGCGTCACGTCCGCGAGGTGCTGCCATAGCCGTGCCCGACGGGTCTCCTCGATCGGCAGCATAGGCACCAGCTTGCGCACCAGCGCCGGGCCGTCGCGCAGCACGAAGAACAGCACGAACAGCGTGAGCAGGAAGCTCACCACGGTGCCCACCGCGCCCATCAGCACCGTACCGCCCGAGCTCATCAGTGTCTCGAGGATTCTCTTCGAGCCTTCGAGCAGCCAACCCTGCAGTTGTGTCAGCGTCACGCCCGTGTGCTGGTGGACCCAGTCCATCGCATCACCGAGCCACGGCAGGTTCGCGACGTCGAAGGAGACCTGCTGCCCCGACTGGGGCACGTACTTCTCGAGGTGCCTGAGGAGGAGTGCCGATTGCGCCGCGACCGCACCGGCGATGAAGCCCACCGGCAGCATGAAGAGCAGCACGGTGGCGAGTACCGTCAGCGCGCTTGCGAGCCGTGGCCGGTCGCCGAGGCGATGCGAAAGGCGCTCGTTCACGGGCGCGAGGAGCGCCCCGAGCAGCAGCGCCCACGTCAGCGGTTGCCACAGCGGCGTGACGATGCGCCAGACCAGGTAGCCGAGCCCGGCGATCAGCAGCAGCAGGGCCGTGCGGGTAAGGAAGCGGTGTACGCCGGTTTCGTCCTTCGGCGGCGCCACGGTGGACTCGACGACGTCTTCCCCCGTGCGCTTCATTCAGGGGGCTCCGGCACCGGTGGTTGTGGCGCCGGGGGCCGCGAGGTGAACAGCGCGTCCTTCAGCCGGAAGATCGTCGAGATGTCCTCGTCGCCGTGGCCTTCCTCGACCAGACGGCGATAGTGAAGCAGCGTTGACTCGATCACCGGCAGCTGCACGCCGTGTCGTGCGGCCATCTCCCGGCAGATTCGCAGGTCCTTCTCGTGCAGGCGCACCCGGAAGCCTGGTGGATAGGATCCGCGCACGATGTTCGGCGCGCGGTGCACGAAGTACCAGCTCGAGCCTGCGCCCTGGCCCAGCGTGTCGATCAGCTTCTCGAGCGGCAGGCCCTCGGCCTTGGCGAAAGCCATTGCCTCGGCGACGGCCTGGATGATGCCGGCGCACATGATCTGGTTCGTGGCCTTGGCGGCCTGCCCGGCCCCGGTCGGTCCGAAATGCGTGACGGTGCGACCCATCGCCGCGAGTACCGGCCGTGCGCGCCCGAGCGCCGACTCCGGGCCACCCACCATGATCGCGAGCGTGCCATCCCGCGCGCCTTCGACCCCGCCGCTCACCGGGGCGTCCAGGAACTCGACCCCCTTGGCGGCGAGACGACCCGCGGCCTCGCGCGCGGTGTCGGCAGACACGGTGGAGCAGTCCACCACGATCGTGCCGGCACGCAGGCCGGGCAGCATCGCGTCCACGACCTCGAGCACGTCGGTATCGGCGGACACGCATACGACGACAACGTCGCACCGGGACGCGAGGTCGGCGAGATCACTCGCACCGACAACGCCGAGCTCCCGCGCGAGATCTGCTGCGGGCCCCGGCGTGCGGTTCCAGACACAACGGAGCAGCCCGGCCCGGTGCAGGTTGCGCGCCATCCCGCGCCCCATGGCGCCAAGCCCGGCGAAGCCGGCCGAAAGTGTCATCTCACGCGATCCCTACTGGCCTTCGCAGAACATGTCCATCATCTGCTTGGCATCGGCGCGCGAGGCATCGATTTCCTCTGAGGAGAGATAGCGCCGCTCGCTGTCCGGTCCCTCTTCATAGAGACGCCTCGCGTTCATCATGGACTGGTAACGGTCGCGCGCGTCCACGCAGCGCTTTGCACGATCCTCGGCAGTCTGCAGCTTCGCCTTCGCGGCCGCTTCGGTCTTCTCCTGCTGTTGCCCGAGGGCCGCATCCTCGGCTGCGTACCCGGCCACCCGCGACTGCGCGCGCGTGGCGTCCTCCGAACTCGGTTCGGTGCCGCGGACCGTGATCTTCTCGGCCGGCAGCGACTGCGGGCGGTCCGTGTACGCGCGGTTGCCCTTGGAATCCGTGACCACATAGACGTCGCCGGCGCGAGCGCCGGCAGCGATCAGCAGGCACGTCACCACCGTCAGCATTGCTTTCATCGGATCGACTCCCATCACCAGGACTCCAAGCGCAACAGTAGCAATTCGCGCTGCACGCTTCATCCCGACCGCTTCCGGTTCTTGCTCCGGCGCCGTTCCGTCCGTGCTGCCAGACCGGGATCCGCTTTCAAGCGCGGCCTGCTTCACAGAATTCACATGGTGCAGGTGCAGAGGCGCATCGAGTCCGGCACATTCGGTCACGACCAATTTTCGAAGTGTCCTCGCCACGGCGACATTATGCAAAACACAGCCTCACGTCACGGTGGTTTCGAGCCGCGCGGCTCGCGTGGCTTCACGCTGATCGAGCTGATGATCGCGCTGGCGATCGCCGCGATCCTGCTGTCGATCGCCGTGCCGAGCTATCGCGAGTACGTGCGTCGTGGCGCGGTGGCGTCGGTCATCGAGACCCTGGGCAGCGGCCGCGTCGTCGCCGAGCAGTTTTTCCTCGACAACCGCACGTACGACGGCATGCCCTGTCCGGGAGACGGCGAGAGCTTCACCGTCGACTGTGGTGCCCCGGACGACGCCACCTACACGATCACCGCGACCGGCAGTGCCGGTGGCCCGATCGATGGCTTCGAGTTCACCGTCGACGAGACGAATGCCCGTACGACGTCGGGCCCGTGGGGAGATCACGCCTGCTGGATAAGCCGCAAGGGAGATGGCTGCTGATGCTGACCCACGCGCGCGGATTCTCCATCATCGAGCTGATGATCACGGTTGCCGTGTTCGCGTTCCTGCTCGTCGCGGGAGTGCCGACCATGCGCGGGGTCATCGAGAACGGCCGCATCCGCGCAGCCGGCGAGGCGTTCAAGTCGGGCCTGACGCTGGCACGGACTGAGGCGATCCGCCGCAACGCCCGCGTCGAATTCCTCGTCGAGGACGACGGCTGGCAGGTCAGCACCGTGATCGGCGGTGACACCGTTGTCCTGCACGAGGGTGCCGGCAGCGAGGGCCAGGCGAGCCTGGCCCTCACGATTGCGCCGGTCGACGCCGACCGGGTGACATTCGACCCGTTCGGCCGAGTCCTCGATCCCAACCCCGACGCTTCGGAGCCGATCACGCAGATCGACTTCGAGTCCGTGCAGCCACCGGAAGCCGACGGCTATCGGCCGCTCCAGATTCAGGTGCTCGGGAGTGGTGTCGCGAGGCTGTGCGATCCCGCTGCTGCGGACACCGATGCGAGGGCCTGCCTGTGAGCATCGTGCCCATGCGATCGCGTCGCAAGGTGGCGGGTTCCGCGATGGTGGAGGTGCTGGTGGCGGTGCTGCTGTTCGCCATCGGAATCGTCGCCCTGGTGCGTCTGCTCGGGACGGCCGTCAAGGACACGGGCGAAATCGAGTATCGCTCGCAGGCCGTCACGATCGCCGACGAGCTGATCGGCCGCATGTGGGTGGACCGCGCGAACCTCGCGGCCTATGTCGAGGATGACGCGGATCTGCCGCAGCTCCCGGCGGGGACACGCACGGTCGAGGTGAACGACGACGTCGTGACCGTCACCATCGGCTGGCAGGCCCCGGGTGGCGCTCCGCGGACGCACGTCGTGGCGGCCACGCTGGCGAGTAACTGACCCATGCGCGCACGAAGTCGTGGTCTGTCCCTGGTCGAGCTCATGGTCGCGGTGACGATCTCGCTCATCACGGTGATCGTCGTCACGCAGGTGCTCACCGTCTACGAGTCGCGCAAGCGCACCGCGACAACGGCCAACGATGCGGAGATCAGCGCGTCGGTCGGCCTGTTCATGATGGAGCGCGAGGTGCGCATGGCGGGTGCGGGCCTCACGTTGCCTTCAGGCTTCGCCTGCGCGCCGGGCACCAACATCTTCTACGACGCCGCGACGTACCTGGACGGCGAGGCGCGCGCACCGGTGCGCATCGTGGACGGTGGCGCCGGCACGGACCGTATCGAGATCTTCCGCGGCAACGCCAACTTCGGCCCGGCGCCATCGACCGTCGTGCAGAACATGGCGTCGCCGGACGCGCTGGTCACTGTGAGCAGCAACCTCGCGCTGCAGGAAGGGGACCTGGTGCTGGCGACCGCCCCGGACGGTTCGAAGCGCTGCACGCTGATGCAGCTCAGCCAGGACCCCGAGCCGACTGGCAACAGCTGGCGCATCCATCACGACTCCGACGCGCAGTTCCCCTACAACCCCGCGGACCCGGGGGCCGCGTTCGCCAACTCCGTTTCCTACGAGGTAGGCGACGTGCTGGTGAACCTCGGTCGATTCGGCATCAGGGCCTTCGGAGTGGTCTGCAATGACGACGGCGCGCCGGCTGCCGACAACTCCTGCGACCTTGCCGGATGGGATGCAATCGCGGCGCCGGCCAACCCGACGCTCGCGGACGTGGATTCGATGGCCCCGCAGGTCGTCAATCTTCAGGCGCAGTACGGCGTGGCCCCGCTCAACAGCCAGACGGTCGACGAGTGGGTGGACGCGACCGGCGCGACCTGGGCCGCACCGACCGCCGCGAACCAGACGCGAATCAAGGCGATACGCGTCGCCATCGTGACGCGCGGCAACCTCGAGCGCGAGATGGTGAGTCCGGACTCCCTGGTGCTGTGGGACGAGGGGCTGGCCACCGAACTGACGATGGATCTGGACGATGAGCAACGCCGCTACCGCTACAAGGTGCTGCGCGTCGTGATCCCGATCATCAACGTCATCTGGGCGGGCGTATGAGAATTGCGGGCCGGACGTCGCGACCGGTGTCGCAGCGCGGTCTGGCGCTGCCCGTCGTGCTGATTGCCCTGATCGCGATCGCCTTCGCCGCGATCGCGCTGCTTCGTTCGAGCGACACCGGCACGCTGGTGGTGGGCAATCTCGGGTTTCAGCGCACTGCGCTCGCAGCCGGCGATGCCGCGACGGAGGTGGCAATCGACTGGCTGGTCGCCAACGCCGCCGACGGGACGCTCTTCGATGACTCCGTCGCCAATGCCGCGGCCGGCTACTTCGCGACCACCGCCGACAACTGCGACCTCACCGGGACGCGCACCCCGGACGACGTCGCGGACGACGTGGACTGGCTGGGTGACGATCCCGGCGCCGACTGCAACATGACGGCAGTCACAGCCGCGCCCGCCGGCGTGGCGCCCGGGTTCACGGTTCGCTATGTCGTCAACCGGGTCTGCAACGCGGAGGGCGATCCCAACGCGCTGGTCGCTTCCGACGGACTGACGGCCATGGCCTGTTCGCGCCTCGCCACCGGTGCGAGCGAGGGCAGCACGCGCGGCGGCGCCTCCTACGGCAACCTGCCGTTGTCGGCTGAAGCGCAGACCTATTACCGCATTACCACGCGCATCGACGGGCCACGGAACACCGTGCGCTTCGTGCAGGCGCTGATCGTGATCTGACGGGGAGTGGGACCGATGAAACTCAAGGAACTCGCCCTGACCACCATGCTCACGGCACTCGCCGGACTGAGCTCGACGCAGGCATCGGCCGCGCTGGCGGATCTCGCCGACGTGCCGCTTGTTTCCGGCGTGAGCAAGGTGGTACCGCCGAACATCTACTTCATCCTGGACGACTCGACCAGCATGAACTGGGAGTTCATGCCGGATGCGGCCTGGGCCAACGGCACCCGCAACTGCTTCAAGAACTTCGGCTACAACCAGATCTACTACAACCCCAGCATCACCTACGTCCCCCCGAAGCGAGCGGACGGTACGGACTATCCGAACTCGACCTTCACGAGTGCCTGGAACAACGGATTCGCCGGCGGTGCCACGACCAACCTGAGCACCAGCTTCCGTGCCTATGTGACGGGCGACGGACGGAGTAGCGCGGCTGCCGGCGGCCCGGGTTCGTCGGATACGGCACAGGCCGCCTACTACTACCGCTACACCGCGAATCCGGCCAACCCGCCGTCGACCTGCGCGGCCAACACCGCCTACGCCAAGGTCACGGTTGGTGCGGCGGAACGACAGAACTTCGCGAACTGGTACAGCTACTACCGCACGCGCATGCTGACCATGAAGTCGGCGGCGGGGCGCGCCTTCTCGACCGTGAACGACACCTTCCGGGTGGGCTTCGTCACGATCAACGAATCCAATCCCAGCAATGCCTCGACGCGATTCCTGAAGCTCGGCACCTTCCAGGGCGCGCATCGCACCACGTGGTATTCGCGGCTCTATGGCGCTGGCTGCCCGTCAGGCGACACCTGCTACACGCCGCTGCGCGGGGCCCTGTCGCGTGCCGGGCAGCTGTACGCAGGCAAGATCGCGGGCCTGAACGGAAATGACGACCCGATCCAGTACTCCTGCCAGCAGAACTTCTCGATCCTGACCACGGACGGCTACTGGAACACGAGTGGCGAGGCGGCTGCGTACGGTCCGAAGATGGAGGACAACGCGACCAACGTCGGCGACCAGGACGGTGTCGCGGGCACGGTCCGTCCCTACCTCGACGCGGGCCAGTACACCAACTCGCTGGCCGACATCGCGATGTACTACTACAAGACCGACCTGCGGCCGGCCGCGGCCACCGCGGTCAATGCGGCCCCCGACTCGACCGGCGGCCTGCTCGACGACGGTGTCACGCAGCTCAACGTGACCACCAACAACGTGCCGGTGGTCGGCGCGGACAATGCGAACCACCAGCACATGACGACTTTCACACTGGGTCTCGGCGTCAACGGCCAGCTCGTCTATGCCGAGAACTACCTCGGTGGCGGATCGGCGGATTACAACGCGATCCTGCAGGGCACCAAGAACTGGCCCGATCCCCAGACGGGGTCGAATTCGAGCACGGTGGTGACCCGCGTGGACGACCTCTGGCACGCGGCGGCCAACGGTCGTGGCCAGTACCTGAGTGCCGAGAGCCCCGACGCACTCGTCGCGGCGCTCTCGAGGACGCTGGCCGCGATCTCGGTGAGCACTGCGTCCGCTTCGGCGGCCGCGACCAGCAGCCTCGAGCCCGTGGCCGGTGACAACTATGCTTACGTGGCCCAGTACACGACCGGACTCTGGCACGGCGACCTGCAGGCCCGTGAAATCGATCTGGTGACGGGCGCCCTCTCCGCCGACGTGGAGTGGTCGGCCCGCGGCGAACTCAGCGGCAAGGTCTTGGACGATTCGGACTCCCGCGACATCTACACCTTCGACGGTGCGGCCGCCGACAACCTCAGGGAATTCACCGAGGACAATCTCGCTGCCGAGATCGCCGCCGGATATTTCCGCTCGGACGGCACCAACCCCGCTGGCGCACTGACGCAGTTCGGGACGTGGAACGCTGCCAAGGTCGCGGCCGCGACCGACGAGGCGATGATCAATTTCATCCGCGGTCAGAGCGGCAACGAGGACGACGACGGCAGCGGGATCTTCCGAGATCGCACCTATGCGCTCGGTGACATCGTCGACACCGCGCCGGTGTACGTCGGCAGGCCGAAGTTCCGCTACGGTGACGGAGGCTATGCGGCCTTTGCGAACGCCATGGCCGATCGCGACCCGGTCGTCTACGTGGGCGCCAATGACGGCATGCTGCACGCGTTCGACGCCGAAACGGGCGAGGAACTGTGGGCCTACATCCCGTCCGTGGTGATCCCGAAGCTCCACAAGCTCGCCGATGCCGGCTACGGCAACAACCACGAGTTCTTCGTCGACGGTCCGATCACGGTCGGCGATGCCTTCGACACCGGAGATGACGTATGGAAGACCGTGCTGATCGGCGGCCTCGGCCGCGGCGGCCGCGCCGTCTATGCCCTGGACGTCACCGACCCTGACGACCCGAAGGCGCTCTGGGAATTCGGTACCGCGCAGGACAGCGACGTGGGTTACTCCTACGGCAATCCGGTGCTGACCAAGCGAGCCTCTGACGGCCGTTGGGTCGTGGTCTTCGCTTCGGGCTACAACAACAGCGGTCCGGGCGACGGCAAGGGACGGCTGTATGTGCTCGACGCGTTTACCGGCGCCACGCTCCAGGAGATCGTGACCAGCAACGCAGTGACCGATCCCAACGTGAGCGGCATCGCCAAGATCAACAACTTCGTGGCCAGCTCGCTGGTCGACAACAGCACGCAGTACGTCTACGGCGGCGACCTCGGCGGCAGCCTGTGGCGCTTCGACCTCACCGCCGGCAGCTCGCAGCGACTCGGCGGCACGTCCTCGGTCGTCGGTGACATGCCGATCACGGTCCGACCGGAGCTCGCACGCGTGAGGGACGGACACGGCGTCCTGCACCGCGTCGTGTACTTCGGCACCGGACGCTACCTGGGTCTCTCGGACCTCGATCCGGACTCGCCCTCGGCCACCGTGGCGCAGGCGATGTTTGCGGTGAAGGACACGGGCGCGGACCTCGGCGTGCTGACCGACGATGCAGCGCTGCTCGTCGAGCAGACGATGGACGTCGACGATTCGCCGCGCACGATCTCGGATCCGCAGCCGGTCGACTGGGCGGTCAATAACGGCTGGTATCTCAATACACCCGTCGGCGAGCGCATGAACGTCGATCCGCGGCTGCAGCTCGGCACCTTCGTGATCGTGGCCAACCAGCCCAACGAAGACTACTGCACCGTCGGCGGTGTCAGCTGGCTCTATACCGTGGACTACAAGTCCGGCGGTCCCGTGGTCACGCAGCGCGACATGGCCGTCGGTGAGCCGGTCGGCAACTCGATTGCCACGGGCCTGACCCTGATCCGCCTGCCGACCAACAAGTTGATCGCGGTGGTCACGCAGGCCGACACGACGGTGCGCGCGATGGAAGTTCCGGCCGCCCCGGGCGTCGCCGGCGAGGCTCGTCGGGTCGGCTGGAGCGAGCTCTACTGAGCTGTAACGGCGGCCGGCGTGATGCCGGCTCCGTTCATTGCAGAGGGTGTTGCTTTTCGTTGTCGCGGGCGGCGCGTGCCGCCCGCGTCAGCAGCGACAGGTCGCAGCTGCGGAGCCACGCAGCGCGGTCGTCGACGAAGCAGGCAAACCTCCGGCGGTTGAGAAGCGCGGCGTCCGCGTCGTCCCGTGACCTGCCATCTCTCGGGCAGCACCTCCACTTGCAACGGTGTTGCAGCACCGTCGGCCGAAAAAAAAGCGGGCGCCGAAGCGCCCGCAAGCGGGGGAGAAGACGACCGGACCAGGAACCGGCCGCCTTCCACAGACTCGGTCAGTTGTACGCGCGCTCGCCGTGCGACACGGTGTCGAGGCCCTGGCGCTCCTCGTCCTCGGCGACCCGCAGGCCGACCACCAGGTCGACGATCTTGAAGGACACTGCGGCGACTACGCCGGACCAGACCAGGCTCACGACGACGCCAATCAGCTGCGACTTGAACTGCGCGCCCATCGAGTACTCGCCGACGGCGTTCGCGACGTAGTCGAACACGCCGGTGCCGCCGAGCGAAGGAGCACAGAAGACGGCCGTGAGCAGCGCGCCGACGATGCCGCCCACGCAGTGCACGCCGAACACGTCGAGCGAGTCGTCGTAGCCGAATTTCTTCTTGAGGCTCGCCACGGCCCAGAGGCACACCAGGCCGGCGATCAGGCCGATCGCGATCGCGCCCATCGGACCCACCCAGCCGCAGGCCGGCGTGATGGCGACGAGACCGGCGACCGCACCGGAGGCCGCGCCCAGCATCGTGGGGGTGCCGCGGTGGATCCACTCCGCGAAAGACCAGGCGAGCGCGGCGGCGGCCGTCGCGAGGATGGTGTTGGCGAACACCATGCCTGCGAAGCCCGTCGCCTCGAGGCCCGAGCCCACGTTGAAGCCGAACCAGCCCACCCACAGCAGCGAGGCGCCGACCATCACCAGCGGCAGGTTGTGCGGCGCCATGGAAGCCGTGCCGTAGCCGATGCGCTTGCCCAGCATCAGGGCGCCGACCAGGCCTGCGATGCCGGCGTTGATGTGCACCACCGTGCCTCCCGCGAAGTCGAGCGCGCCCTTCTGGAACAGGAAGCCTGCCGTCGCGGTGGCGGCTGCGCCGGCCTCGGCATCCGTGTAGGCGTCGGGACCGGCCCACCACCACACCATGTGAGCGATCGGCAGGTAGGAGAACGTGAACCACAGCACCGTGAACAGCAGTACTGCGCCGAACTTGATGCGCTCGGCGAAGGCGCCGACGATCAGCGCCGGCGTAATGCAGGCGAAGGTGAGCTGGAAGACGAAGTACACGTACTCCGGGATGTACACGCCCTTGCTGAACGTGGCCGCCACCGAGCTCGTGGTCATGCCCTGCAGGAACAGCCGGTCGAAGCCGCCGATGAAGGCGTTGCCGTTCGTGAACGCGAGGCTGTAGCCGTAGATGGCCCACAGCAGCGACACCATGCAGAAGATCATGAACACCTGCATCAGCAGCGACAGCACGTTCTTCGAGCGGGACATGCCGCCGTAGAACAAGGCGAGGCCCGGGATCGTCATCAGGATCACGAGCACGGTCGCGGTCAGCATCCACGCCGTGTCGCCCTTGTCCGGGACGGGAACCTCATCCGCGCGCGCGAGCGCGGGCGCCAGCAGCGGCAACAGCGCCGGTGCAAGGCGCAGCTTGCCGATCAGGGTCGGGAGTCTCGAAACGGTCACGGTGTGTCTCCTGGTGCGCTCAAGGAAAGGGAAATCGTGGCGCGGGCCTACAGGGCCTCGGCGCCGACCTCGCCGGTGCGGATTCGCACGGCCTGCTGGAGCTGGGTGACGAAGATCTTGCCGTCGCCGATCTTTCCCGTGCGGGCGACGTTGGTGATCGCCTCGATGACCTGCTCCACCACGGTGTCGTCGACGGCGATCTCGACCTTGGTCTTCGGCAGGAAATCCACGCGGTACTCGGCGCCGCGGTAGATCTCGGTGTGGCCGCGCTGGCGGCCGAATCCGTGGACCTCGGTGACGGTCACGCCCTGGACCCCGATGTCGGCAATCGCCTGCCGCACGTCATCCACCTTGAACGGCTTGATGATGGCGGTGATCAGCTTCATCGGGTGGGCTCCTGCTCCGGCGAGAATCTTGCCAACGGTCGCGAAGCCCTCGATGCAGGATCCGTGCCACAGGTTCCAGGCGAGTCCTGGCGCAGCGGCTGGGCCAGCGGTGCCCGCGAAGTCTGCCGCGCCGCACCAAGTTGGAGCGGGACGATGGCCGCCGCGCTTCACCGCGGAGCGCAGGCACGATCAAGGTCGCTGGCCACCAGCTCTTGGGCCCGTGGGCGGGCCGGTTCAGGCGGCCGTACACTACGGCGCCTCCTCCAATGCAGTGTCCGACCCATGGCCTTTGACCCCCGCATGATCGACGACCTTGCGCGACGCCTCGCCGGCGCGGTGCCCGAGAGCGTCAGCGCGCTGCGCCGCGACCTCGAGCAGAACTTCAAGGGTGTGCTGCAGTCGCAGCTCGCACGCCTCGATCTCGTGACGCGAGAGGAGTTCGACGTGCAGGCCGCGGTGCTGAAGCGCACCCGCGAGAAGCTCGCCGCAATGGAGGAAAGACTCGCGGCGCTCGAGGGCGGCAAGCGCCCGTAGCGCACAGGCCAGTCGCAGGTTCCGGCTGACCTCGAGCAGCTGCGGCACGCGCGGCGGCGGGAGCATCGCTCACCGGCGAGACTTTGGGCAGGGGCGTGCCGCAACCAGGCGTGATGCGCTTGCGCTGACGGGTCAGTGCAGCAGGCGCGGTGCCACCTCGACCGCGATGAATATGCCCATGAGCACCAGGAACCCGCCGAACATTCGGCGCAGCGTCGCCTGTGGCAGGCGCCGGCCGAGGCGGTTGCCTGCGTAGCTGCCGACGATACCCACCGCGGCGATGGCGAGCAGCGTCACCCAGTCGAGCTCGAGCGACTCGCCCCTGAGCACGTCGAGGTACTTCACGAAGCCCGTGAAGGCGTTCAGCGCGATGATCGCGAGGCTGGTGCCAACGGCGCTCGCCATCGGCACACCGGTCAGCAGCACGAGTGCGGGCACAATCAGGAACCCGCCGCCGACGCCGACGAGGCCGCTCAGCGCCCCGACGCCGACGCCTCCCGCGACCACGACCGCGCGTCCCGGCGTGTGTCCGGCGCGCTCCACGACGCCGCCGCGCAGCATGCGCCACGCTGCCGCGAGCATCACGCAGGCGAAAAGTGCGAGCTGCACCGGGCCGGGCACCCAGTGCGCGAGCGTGGCACCGGCCCACGCGCCGGCCATGCCCGGCACGCCGAACCACCAGACGTTGCGCCAGTCCACCTGGTGGCTGCGCGCATACGGGAGGCTGGCCGCCGCGGCGATCAGCCCGACAACCAGCAGCGAGCCACCGATGGCGAGCTTCTCGGGCTGGCCGAGCAGGTAGTGCAGCACGGGGACCGTGAGGATCGAGCCGCCAGAGCCCAGCAGGCCCAGGCTCAGCCCGATCGCGAGCGCGCCGAGCATGGCGAGGAGCACGTGCAGCAGTCCGTCAGATGTCGCAGGGCGCCCGGGGCGCCGGTTGCGGTTTGTCGTCGGTGTCGGGTGCGCTGCCGGTCGCGCAGTAGATGTCCTGCAGCAGAGCCATGACCCGCACGACGGGACCATCGGGCAGGGAGTAGATGATCGTCTGCGACTCGCGCCGCGTATCGACCAGCCCAAGCTCGCGCAGGACCGCGAGGTGCTGCGAAAGCGCGGACTGGCTCAATTCGACGCGCTGATTGAGCTCGCCGACCGACAGGGGGCCATCCAGCAGGTTGCACAGGATCAGCAGTCTTTGCTCGTTGCCGAGCGCCTTCAGAAGCTGGGCGGCCTCGCCCGCGTACTCCTGCACGAGTTCCGGCGAGATCACGGGAGGACCGGCAGGTGGGTCCAGACTGCGGTGGGGCGACGTCATCGGTGCCTCGATCGGGCGCAGAGTCCGTGTGCGCTGTCCGCATTCTATTTCATGCTTGACTAAATTAGCAATCACTAATAGGTTACCGGTTCACGGCCGCCCGCCAGATCTTCAACGCGATCGCCGAGGATTCGACATGCACCACGACAAGCACGTGACAGACGCCACTCCCGAGCAGGTCCACGCCTGGCTCGCAAACCAGGAGATCCTGCTGGTGGACGTCCGCGAGGCGAACGAGTACGCGTTCGAGCGCATCCACGGCGCATTGCTGTACCCGCTCTCGACTTTCGACCCGAAGGCCGTGCCGCAGGAAGGCCGCCGACTGGTCCTGCACTGTGGCTCGGGCAAGCGCTCTCTGATGGCGGCGCACAAGCTGCAGGCCGGGGGCCACGGCCATCTCACGCACCTCGCAGGCGGTATTCAGGCATGGAAAGCTGCGGGCCTTCCCGTGATCCGCATCGATGTGCAGACCGGCCGCGTCGTAGACGACGGCCGCCCGCGCTAGCAATGGTGGAGGAAGCCGTCCATGAGCATCGAACGCATCGTGCTGGCTTTCGCCGGGACCATGGTCCTCGTGAGCCTGCTGCTCGGCATCTACGTCAGCCCCAAACTGTTCTGGTTCACCGCCTTCGTGGGCGCGAACCTGCTGCAGTCGTCGTTCACGGGCTTCTGCCCGCTGGCGGCGATCCTACGCAAGGCCGGCGTGAAGCCCGGCGCGGCGTTCTGACCGGGAGTGCAAGGATGAGGCGAACGACACTGCCGGCGAGCCTGATTGCGCCCGCCGTGCTGGCGGTGGCGTTCCTGGAGTCGTCCGCCGCACTCAGTGCCGCACCGACCGACGAGGTCGTCGGCGTCGCCACGATGATCGTGGGAGAGGAATCCGCACCTACCGAGCGCCTGCTCGACGGCACGGTGGAGGCCGTGAACCAGGCGACGGTGTCCGCGCAGACTGCCGGTCGCGTGACCGGTATCTACTTCGACGTGAACGACCTCGTGCCGGCGGGTGCGCTGCTCGTGACCATCCGCAGCACCGAGCAGGTGGCGAGCCTCACCCAGGCGCAGGCAGGGCTCAAGGAAGCGACGGCGCGCGAGACCGAGGCGCAGACGCGCTACTCGCGCATCGAGGACATGTACCAGCGCAAGGTCGTGGCCAAGGCCACGCTCGACGAGGCGAGTGCCGCGCGCGACGCGGCCGTGGCGCGCCTGATCGCCGCGCGTGCGGGTCTCGATGCGGCACGCGAGGGCGTGTCCTATACCGAGATCCGCGCGCCGTACCCGGGTGTCGTGACCCAGAAGCACGTGCAGGTCGGCGAAGCCGTGGCGCCCGGCACACCACTCATGACCGGCGCGTCGCTCGACGCGCTGCGCGTCGTCGTCGAGGTGCCTCAGAGCGTGATCGACCAGGTGCGCGCCGTGCGCAGGGCGACCGTGTACGTGGGTGACCGGCGCATCGAGTCGACCGCCGTGACGCTGTTCCCGGCCGCGCAGCCGGAGACCAACACCTTCCGCGCCCGCATCGAGTTGCCGAAGGACGTGAAGGGCCTCGCGCCGGGCATGTTCGTGAAGGTCGGTCTCGTCACTGGCGCGTCCGAGCGCCTGCTGGTGCCTCGCTCGGCGATCGTCGAGCGCAGCGAGATGCGCGGTGTCTACGTCGTGGCGCCGGACGGCCGTGTGACCTTGCGCCAGGTGCGCCTCGGTCACGCGCGCGGCGAACGCATCGAGATCCTCGCGGGACTCGTCGCCGGCGAGCGCGTGGCGCTCGATCCGGTGGCGGCGGGCCTCAAGGCACGACAGCCGGCCCGGAAGGATGACTGAGAAGCTCGGCATCAGCGGGCGGCTTGCACGCCTGTTCCTCGACAGCGAGCTGACGCCGCTGCTCGGGCTCACGGCGCTGCTGCTGGGGCTGTTCGCCGTGCTCGTCACGCCGCGCGAGGAGGAGCCGCAGATCAACGTGACCATGGCGAACGTGATCGTGCCGTTCCCCGGAGCGAGCGCCGAGCAGGTCGAGAGCCTGGTGACCACGCCGATGGAAAAGGTGCTGGCCGAAATCTCCGGCGTTAAGCACATCTATTCCGTGTCGCACCCGGGCAGGGCGGTAGTCACCGTGCAGTTCGAGGTGGGCCAGCAGCGCACCGATGCCATCGTGCGGCTGTACAACGCCATCTACTCGAACCAGGACTGGCGTCCACCCGGGGTCGGCATCCTGCAGCCACTGGTGAAACCCAAGGGCATCGACGACGTGCCGGTGCTCTCGCTCACGCTCTGGACACGGGATCCGGAGCGCGGTGCGCACGAGTTGCGCCAGGTCGCGCACGCCATCGAGGCCGAGATCAAGCGCGTGCCGGGCACGCGCAACGTCGACACAATCGGCGGTCCCGACGAGACCGTGCACGTGGCACTGGATCCGCAGCGCCTGGCGGGCTACGGCCTCACGGTCAGCGAGCTGATCGGCTCGTTGCAGGCGGCCAACGTCGTGCTGCAGGCCGGCAACACGGTGGCCGATGGGCGCAGCGTGCCAGTGCAGGCCGGGGAGTTCCTCGCCGATCGCGACGAGGTTGCTCAGCTGGTCGTGGCCGTGCACCAGGGCCGACCCGTGTATCTCCAGGACGTCGCCGAGGTTCGCGCCGGTCCGGACCAGCCCGAGCAGTACGTGAGCTTCGGTGCCGGCCCGGCCGGGGCGACGAAGGGTATCGATCTCGGCGGGACCGCTCCCGCCGTCACCATCGCCGTGTCCAAGAAGCCCGGTGAAAACGCCATGGACGTCACGCGCGCCGTGCTCGAGCGTGTCGAGCTGCTGCGCGGCACCTACATTCCCGACGGTGTCGAGGTCACGGTCACGCGCGACTACGGCGAGACCGCGAACGACAAGGCGCAGAAGCTGATTCAGAAACTGATGTTCGCGACCGCCTCCGTGGTGCTGCTGGTCTGGCTGACGGTCGGATGGCGCGAAGCGGTGGTGGTTGGCGCGGCGGTGATCATCACCCTGGCGGCGACGCTGTTCGCGTCCTGGGCCTGGGGCTTCACGATCAATCGTGTGTCGTTGTTCGCACTCATCTTCGCGATCGGCATCCTGGTGGACGACGCGATCGTGGTCGTGGAGAACATCCATCGGCACATGGGCCTGCATCCCGGCATGGATTTCGGCGAGCTCATTCCTCGCGCCGTCGACGAGGTCGGCGGACCCACCATCCTCGCGACCTTCACGGTGATTGCAGCGCTGCTGCCCATGGCGTTCGTGTCGGGGCTGATGGGTCCGTACATGAGCCCGATCCCGATCAACGCCAGCCTCGGCATGCTGATCTCGCTTGCGATCGCGCTGATGTTTACACCGTGGCTTTCGAAGCGGATGCTGAAGCATTCGCACGCGGCCCATGCCGACCACGCCGGCGATTCACGGCTGCAGGGCTTCTTCGAGCGCATCATGTCGCCGTTCCTGCGCGGAGACGTGGCGCGGGCTCATCGACACAGGCTCTACCTCGCCACGCTTGGCGCGATCCTGCTTGCGGTTTCGCTGGTCGTGGTGCAGTGGGTCGTGATGAAGATGCTGCCCTTCGACAACAAGTCCGAGTTCCAGGTCGTCGTGGACATGCCGGAAGGCACGGCGCTCGAGGAAACTTCTCGTGTGCTCGACGAGCTCGCGGTCGCGATCGCCGGGATACCGGAGGTCACGGATTACCAGATATATGCGGGGACCTCCGCACCCATCAACTTCAACGGCCTGGTGCGCCAGTACTACCTGCGCTCCGGACCTGAGCTGGGCGACCTGCAGGTCAACCTCGTCGACAAGCACCACCGTGACAGGAAGAGCCACGAGGTCGCGCTCGCGGCGCGGCCGGTGCTCGCGGAGATCGGACGCCGGCACGGTGCGTCCGTGAAGGTGGTCGAGGTGCCTCCCGGGCCGCCTGTGCAGGCGCCGCTGGTCGCGGAGATCTACGGGCCGTTCCCCGAGGCGCAGCGGGCCATGACGCGCAAGGTCCGCAAGGCGTTCGACGCGACCCCCGACGTCGTGGACGTGGACGACAGCCTCGAGGCGGATCGACCGCGCCAGGTGGTCGCGATCGATCGCCAGAAGGCAGCCATGCTGGGCGTAAGCCAGGCCGATGCGGTACAGGCGCTCGCCGCAGGCCTCGGCGGTTTCGACGCCACCTACGTGCACGCCGGCCGGGAGACCTATCCGATCCCGGTGCGCCTGGAGGTCGACGTGCCCGACAAGGCCGATCTCTCCGGTGTGCTCGCGCTGCAGGTGCGTTCGCGCAGCGGCGAGCGCGTGCCGCTGTCGGAGATCGCGGTCGTGGAGGAGCGGCCGTGGGACACGGCCATCTACCACAAGGACCTGCTCCCGGTGACCTGGGTCACGGCCGATGCGGTGGGCGAGCTCGACAGCCCGCTGTACGGCATGTTCGATATCGTCGGCGCACTGAAGGACGATCCGCCGGCCGACATGGAGCTCGAGCAGCGCTTCTTCAGCGCGCCCGAGGATCCCTACCGTTTCACGCTCAAGTGGGACGGCGAGTGGCAGATCACCTACGAGACGTTCCGCGACATGGGCCTCGCCTACTCGGTCGGCCTGATCCTGATCTACCTGCTGGTGGTCGCGCAGTTCCGCTCCTACGCGGTGCCGCTGGTGATCATGGCGCCGATCCCGCTCACGGTGATCGGCGTGATGCCGGGTCACGCGCTGCTCGGCGCGCAGTTCACCGCGACCTCGATGATCGGCATGATCGCGCTCGCCGGCATCATCGTGCGCAACTCGATCCTGCTCGTGGACTTCGTGAACGTCGAGCTCCAGCAGGGCCGCGACCTCGCCGACGCCGTGATCCGCGCCGCCGCCGTGCGGGCGCGCCCGATCGCACTGACCGGCATCGCGGCTATGATCGGCGCGTTCTTCATTCTCGACGACCCGATCTTCAACGGGCTCGCCATCTCGCTGATCTTCGGGATCCTGGTCTCCACGGCGCTCACGCTCGTGCTGATCCCGATCCTGTACTTCAGCTTTCGCAGCAGACAGCAGCGCGCCTGAGGCGCCAAGGGGAGAACCATGGCCAGAGTAGTAGTGATGGGTGCGGGTCTCGGCGGCGTGGCGTGCGCCTACGAGATGAAGAAGAAGCTCGGCAAGGCGCACGAGGTGACCGTCGTCGGCAGCAGTCCGTACTTCGAGTTCACCCCGTCCAACCCGTGGATCATGGTGGGATGGCGCACCGCTCCGCAGACCCGCGTCGAGCTCGAGAAGCCGCTCGCGAGCAAGGACATCCGCTGGATCCCGAAGATGGTCGATGCGATCGACGCGCCCGGCTCTACGCTCAGGCTCGCCGACGGCACCACGCTCGCCTACGACTACCTCGTGATCAGCACGGGTCCGAAGCTCGCCTTCGAGGAGATACCGGGCCTCGGGCCGAAGGGCCATACGCAGTCCGTGTGCACGCACGGTCACGCGCTGCAGGCCTGGGAGGAGTACCAGAGGTTCGTGAAGGACCCGGGACCGATCGTCGTCGGCGCCGCGCAGGGCGCGAGCTGCTTCGGCCCGGCCTACGAGACCGCGATGATCCTCGACACCGACCTGCGGCGCCGCAAGATTCGGGACCGCGTGCCGATGACCTACGTCACCGCCGAGCCCTACATCGGTCACATGGGCCTCGGCGGCGTCGGCGACAGCAAGGGACTGATGGAAGCCGAGATGCGCCAGCGGCACATCAACTGGATCACCAACGCGAAGATCCTCGGCGTCGAGGCCGGCACCATGACCGTGGCCGAGCACAACGAGGACGGGTCGGTGAAGAAGGAGCACAAGCTTCCCTTCAAGTACTCGATGGTGTTGCCGGCGTTCAAGGGCGTCGATGCCGTCGCGGCCGTGGCGGAGATGTGCAACCCGCGCGGCTTCGTGCTGATCGACGAGCACCAGCGCAGCAAGAAGTACCGGAACATCTATTCGGCCGGCGTGTGCGTGGCGATCCCGCCCGTCGAGGCGACGCCGGTGCCCACCGGAGCGCCCAAGACCGGGTACATGATCGAGTCGATGGTGAGCGCGATCTGCGAGAACGTGGCCGCCGACATCGCCGGCAGGCCGGCCGAGGCGCGTGGAACGTGGAATGCGATCTGTCTCGCCGACTTCGGCGACACCGGTGCAGCATTCGTCGCCCTGCCGCAGATCCCGCCGCGCAACGTCACATGGGCGAACAAGGGCAAGTGGGTGCACATCGCCAAGGTCGCCTTCGAGAAGTACTTCCTGCGCAAGGTGAAGACCGGGTCGGTCGCGCCGCTCTACGAGAAGTACGTGCTGAGCACCGTCGGCATCGAGTCGTTGAAGTCGAAGTAGGGGTGTAAGGATGAGGGCAGGACCCGGCCGTCGGACGATGTTGACCGCCGTGATCGCGGGCGTGTTGCTTGCGCCTGCGACCCGGGCGGAGACACTCGAGGAAGCCTGGGCCCGCGCGCTCGCGAACGACCGCGCGCTGGCCGCGGTGCGCAGCCAGGCCGAGGCAGCCGAGCTCGACGCCGCCGCGGCGCGCGCCCAGCGCTGGCCGACGCTCGCAGTCGGCGGTGGCTACACGTGGCTCGACGAGTCGCCCGCGTTCGACTTCGGGTTCACGGGCCTGCCGATCGTGCCGCCGCCGCTGTTCGCCGGCGACGACTTCGCGTCGGCGTCGGCGACGCTGTCGGTGCCGGTGTTTACGGGCGGCAGGATTTCCTCCGGCATCGCCGCCGCCGAGGCCCGCGGACGCGGCGCCGGCGCCCAGGCCGTCGGCAGCGAGCAGGACCTCAGGCTCGCCGTCGCCGAGGACTATGTGGGCGTGCTGCGTGCGCGCCGGGCGCTCGCGGTGGCCGACAGCAACGTGCGCACGCTCGAGGCGCTCGTCTCCGACGTCGGCGCCATGTTCGAGCGCGAGCTGGTGCCCAAGAACGAGCTGCTCGCCGTACAGGTCGCGCTGGCCGATGCGCGCCAGAACCGCCTGCGTGCGGCGAACGCGGCGGAGATTGCCCAGGCGACGTACAACCGTCGCATCGGCGAGCCACTCGATCGTCCTGCCGAGCTCCAGGCCGACGTGCCTGCGCCTGCGGCCCTGCCCACAGACCTCGACGCACTGATCGAGATGGCCCGTGAGCGCCGCACCGAGCTCGCGGCGCTCGGCGAGCAGGCGCAGGCCTACGGCCAGATGGCGAAGATGGAGCGCGCCCGCGTCCTGCCGCAGGTCAGCCTCACGGGCGGCTATAACTACCTCGAGAACCAGTTCCTCAACGACGACGCGGTGGCGAGCGCCGGTGTCGGGGTGCAGTGGGCGCTGTTCGACGGCGGCCAGGCGCGCAAGCGCGCGGCTGCGCTCGATCGCACCCGCCGCGCGACGCTCGAGCAGCGCGAGGATGCGGAGTCGATAATCGCCCTGCAGGTTCGACAGGCCTGGTTCGGCGTCGAGGAGACTCGTCAGAGGGTGCGGGTCACGGCCGACGCGGCGGAGCAGGCCGAGGAGAACCTGCGCATCGCCCGCGAGCGTTACGGAGCGGGGCTCGGCACGCAGACGCAGCTGCTCGAGGCGGAGACGCTACGGGTGCGGGCGCTCACCAACCGGGATGATGCGGAGCTCGATGCGGGGCTTGCGCGGTTGCGACTTGCGAGGGCCGTTGGTGCGCTGTAGTCGGCCGGGGCGACTGCGGTGGCCGGGCGCACATTCCGGGCCGGGCCGGCCTCGCGAAAGCCGACATGCTCGGCCTGCCCGGCCCGGAACCCGCGCCTGACACGAGGCGCCTGAGCGACCCGTCGGGCCTGACGGCCCTCGGGGTCGCACGGCGCGCGCAGGTTGGACCGGATCCAGCCGAATGCACGGCGGCACCCTGTCAACGTTGCACGCAGACTGGACCGGTTGCCGCCGCAGGTGTGGCGGAATCCGGCTTTCGCGAGGTCGGACGGACACGCATTCCACGCCCTGCCACGACCGGTGGCTCATGGCGAGCTTTCAGCGCCCCCGAAAAGCCCGCACTCGCACACCATCAGCGATGGCGTCCCCCGGATGCACAACCACCGTCGCGCCCTCCTCGAGACCTGCGACCACTTCGGTGAGCAGCCCACTGCCATGCCCGGGCGTGACCAGCTTCTCGCGCGCGCGCCCGCGCTCGACCACGAATGCAGCCCAGCTGCTGTCGCGGCGGAACAGCGCGCTCGAGGGCACGGTGAGCGTGTCCTCGCTCGACCACACGATGAACTTCGCCTCGACACGGTAGCCGTCGCCGAGCCGCTGCCACGACTCGGGCGGCGAGACGAGGTCCACGATCACGCGAACTCGCTGCTCCTCCACGCCGAGCGCGCTCACCTTCGTGAAGCCGGTGGGCTCGACCGTGCGCACCACGCCCTCGAGCGGCGCCTCGCCGCCCCAGCGTTCGAGCAGCACGCGTCCGCCCGGCGCGATGCGCACCGCATCGCGCGACAGCACCTCGATCATGACCTCGAGCTCGCCGGAGTCGCCGACATACAGCAGTGGCTGGCCGGCGGCCACGACGCCGGCGCTCTCCTGGTGGATCGCAAGCACCCGCCCCGCGACGGGCGAGCGCACGGGCACCGCCTCGAGCTTGTCGGTCGAGCTGCCCGAGGCCGTGTAGCGCAGCGACGCGAGCGCCGCATCCAGCTCGTAGCGGCCCACGTCGATCGCGGCGTCGGCGGCACGCTTGGCTGCCGCGCTCGCCTGCATGCGGCTGCGCGCCTGGTCGAACTGCGACCGCGAGACGAGGTTCTTCGCGAGCAGGTTCTCGGCGCGCGCGAATTCGCTCTTCGCGAGCTCGGCCTCGGCGGCGGTCCGTCGGGCCTCTGACTCCCGCTGGGCCAGGCCGGCCCGCGCCGCTGCGACGCGCGCCTCAGCCTCGGCGCGGCTGCGCTGGTCGAGCGTCGCGGGTCGCAACGGGTCGAGCGTGGCGAGTACGGCACCGCTGTCCACCGCGTCGCCCACGTCGAGGTCGATGCGCCGCAGGTAGCCGGCGACGGGAGCGTAGAGTACGTAGCGGTCGCGCACGCGCGTTCGACCCTCCTCCTCGACCGTCACGGCGAGCGGCCGGCGCGCCACGGCCGCCGTCTCTGCGAGTTCGGCGCTCGGCCAGAAGCCCCACGCGATCAGCGCCAGCACGATCGCGGCCGCGACGAGCATTCCCTTGGTTCGTTGACTGGGCACGGGTCACTCCCGGGTCTTCAGTACTTCGATGAGGTCGAGGTGCGCGAGTTTCCGCCACATGAGCACGGCACTCACCGCGAGCGAGGCGAGCACGATGCTCGCCGCCAGCGCGTAGGTGGACGGCTGCACCACCAGCGGTACGCGGTAGAGGTCCGAGGTGAAAGAGGACGCCAGGTAGGCCGACAGGCCGCGGCCGAGAACGAACCCGGGCGGAATCGCCAGCAGGGTCAGTAGTGCGATCTCTCCCAGCAGGATGTAGCCCACCTCGCCGCGGGTGAAGCCGAGCACGCGCAGCGAAGCGAGCTCGCGGCCGCGCTCCGAGATCGCGATGCGCGCGGAGTTGTATACCACCCCGAAGGCGATGAAGCCCCCGAGCAGGGCCGTGACGAAGGAGAAGAAGATGATCGTCTCCTCCATCATCTCGTTGAACTGCTGGATGGAATTCTCGCGCACCACGGTACCGGCGACGCGCGGCATGCGTCGAAGTTCACGGTAGATCGTATCGATCCGGGCCGCATCCACCGCGAGCCTTGCGCCCGAGATCGCGGGCCCTTCTCGCAGCAGGCGGTTCACCGTCGCGCGGTTCATGTATGCGTTCACGCCGAGGTACTGGCGCGTCAGACCTACGACCGGTACCTCGAGCACCGGGCGCCGTCCCTCCAGCACCTCGATGCGCAGCCGCTCGCCGGGCGCGATGCCGAGGATTTCGTTGGCGAGGTACTCGGTGAGCACCACGCCCTCCGACGGAATCGGGACCGGCGCGAGTGACGCATCCAGCGCGCGCTGCAGTTCGGCACCTGGCTCGACGCCTTCGACCTCGGTGCGATAGCTGCGATGGCGGTACACGAGCCTGGCTGGCACCGCGCGGAAGCCCTCCGCGTGCTCCACTCCCTCGAGGCTGGTGAGCGAGTAGAGCGCGCGCTGCGGGGTCGGCTCGGTGAACAGCACGGTCATGTCCTCGCGGCTCGAGAGTCCGTACTGCACGTCTACCATCCACCCCACCGCGTCGCGCGAGAAGTTGGTGATCATCAGGGTGCCGACCGCGGCAGCGATGCCGAGCACGGTGAGCGCCGAGCGCAGCGGCCGTCGCGCGATGTCGCGAAGGATCATGCGCGTGGGTTCCGCGAGCCGGCGCTGGAGGCCGGCACGCTCGAGGAAGGTGGCGCGGTACACGGGCGGCGGCTCGGGCCGCATGGCGATCGCCGGCGGCAGCGCTGCGGCACGGCGCACGGCGAGCAGGGTGCCGGCGAGCGCTGCCAGCAGCGTCACCACGACGGCCTGCACGAACACGTCGGCATCGAGGCGCAGGCGCAGGTACGGGAAGCTGTAGAAGTTCTGGTAGATCGCCGTCATGCCACGCGCGAGCCAGAGTCCCGCGCCGACGCCGGCTGCGAGTCCGATGGACACCATCGCTAGCACCAGCTTCAGGTAGTGCGCGAGGATCGCCCTCGTGTCGTAACCGAAGGCCTTGAGCGTGCCGATCTGCTCGCGCTCGAGAGTCACCAGCCGCGTCACGACCACGTTGAGCAGAAGTGCGGCGACGCCCAGGAAGATCACCGGGAACACCGTTGCCATGGTGGCGAGCTGGCGCAGTTCCTCGGTGATGAAGCGGTGGCTGAACTGGTCCTCGCGGTCGTAGGCGCCGAGGCCGCCGTAGCGCGCGAGCAGGCCGTCGAGCGCGTCGATGACGTCGCGTGGCGACGTACCGCGCTGCAGGGTCACGCTCAGGTCGTTGAACGCGCCATCCATCTCGTAGGCCGTGGCGAGTGCGCGGCGGTTCATCCACAGGATCCCGTAGCGCTCGTAGTCCGGGAACATCGCGCCCGGCGGGATCGCGTACATGTACTCCGGCGAGAGCGACACCCCCACGACGGTGAGCGGACGACGCTTGCCCTTGACGATGACGGCGATCCGGTCGCCAGGCTCGAGCCGGTGCGCCCTGGCGAAATCCTCGCTGACCGTGACCTCCTCGTCGGCGAACGGCGCAGGCAGGCGACCGAGCCGCAGCCAGGGGGCATTCAACAACGGCTCGCCGTGGTCGGGCAGCGACACGATGCGGCCCGTCACCGGCTCGCCGTAGCCCTCGATCTCGATGTTGACGGGCGCCACCACGCGCGTTTCGATGCGGTCCACGCCGGGCAGCGCTGCGATGCGCTCGGCCACGGGCTCAGGCGCGCGCACCAGGCTCGTGAACACCTCGGCGAAGCGCTGGTCCGCGTAATACATGAGCCGCGTCTCCGCGAGCGACCGATGCGTGACGCGCGCCATGACGAAGGTGGCGATGCCGCCGAGCAGCACCAGCGAGATCGCCAGCACCATGCCGCGCAGGTGCCAGAGGTCGCGCCGGAGCTTGCGGTCCAGTACGCCCATCACCAGGCGAGCTCCGACGGAGACTTGCGTTCGGTGTTGTGCTCGCTGCCGGCGATCCGGCCGTCCGCCATGCGGATCACGCGGTCGGCCATGCCCGCGATCACGACATTGTGGGTGATCACGACCGTGGTCGTGCCGAGCTCGCGGTTCGCGCGCGCCAGCGCCTCGAGCACGACGATGCCGGTGGTGGAGTCCAGTGCGCCGGTCGGCTCGTCGCAGAGCAGCACCTCGGGGTTCTTGGCGATGGCGCGCGCGATGGCCACCCGTTGCTGCTCGCCACCCGAGAGCTGGGCCGGGAAGTGGTCGAGCCGCTCGCCCATGCCCACGAGCTCGAGGGCTTCCTCGGGCTTCATCGGCGCGCGGGCGATCTCGGTGACGGCTGCGACGTTCTCGCGTGCCGTCAGACTCGGGATCAGGTTGTAGAACTGGAACACGAACCCGACGTGGTGGCGCCGGAACTCCGTGAGCTCGCGTTCGCTGGCTCGCACGAGGTCGTGGTCGGCGTAGATCACTTCCCCGGAGGTCGCGCTGTCGAGCCCGCCGAGGATGTTGAGCAGCGTGGACTTGCCGCTGCCCGAGGGTCCCAGAAGCACGACGAACTCGCGCCGGTACAGGTCGAGGTCCACGCCGCGCAGGGCGACGACCTCGACCTCGCCCATGCGGTAGATCTTGGTCAGGCCGCGGGCGCGAAAGACGACGTCATTGCTCACCTGGCCAGCATAGGTCGGAGTCGGGCCGGTTTCGATGCGGGATCACCGTCCGACGCGTTTACCCGCCGACCGCGGCCGGGGAGCGCGGCGCCGCCCTCAGGCGACCCGGACCGACGCCAGCGACCGCACTCCGGCGCCAGCCGTCAGTGGCCGGCCGAGCTTGCGGGTGCCGAGCGCAGGCGTGAACCCATGACCGTCCCAGACCTGTTCGCCGGCGATGAACACGCCGGTCACGACGCCGTCGGAGCGGTTCACGAGCTGATCGTGCTCGAAGATCTCGCGGTACACCATGCGGCGGTTCGCGTCGGTGTCGTAGCTGCGCAGCGCCTCCGGGTCGATCAGCACGAGGTCTGCCTGTGCGCCGACCTCGAGCCGCCCGGCGTCCACGCCGAAGAACTCCGCGGGCTCGCGCGTGAGTCGCTTCACGGCCTGCGCGACCCGCTCGACGGAGTGGCGTTGCGCGAGCTGAAGGGTGAGCAGGTTGCCGTCGAAGAACGCCAGGTTGATCAGGTGCGCGCCGCTGTCGTTGAATCCCGGCAGCATGTGCCGGTGGAACAGCAGCTGCTCGAGCACCTCGGGCCGGTCGTTCGCCACCGTGAACCACCAGCGCAGCCCGCGGTCGTGGCGACGCACGAGATGCAGCAGGAACGCGCCCTCGCGACCGATGGGGTCCGGAAAGGAAGCGAGCGCCTCGGCCTCGGCCGGGCTGCGTGCCACGTCGCGGCGGCCGGACTGGAACTCGCGCAGGCGGCGCTGGATCGTGCCGAAAGTCTCGCCCTGCCACTCCGCGACGGGACAGCGTTCGACGGTCATCGCATCGAGGTCGCGGTTGAAGGTGGAGACCGCGCCGGGGTCGTGCCACTCGCGCACGAACAGCTCCCCGAAGGCGTCGGTGGCCATGACCGCCCGTCGCGCGTCGACGTCCTCGATGTCGCAGGCCATCAGCTGCCGCGACGATTCGAACTCCTCGAAGATCGGGCAGATCGCGCCTTCGGCGTACATGCGAAACGGCGTCGCCAGCACCTGGAAGTGGAAGTGCCCGTTGACGAGCTTCGAGTTCAGCAGCTCCGCGATCTTCGGGAACAGCTTCCAGGTATTGCGCTCGTGGGTGAGGTCCACCGCCGTGAGCGCGGAAGTCTTCAACGGTCGGCCGAACAGCCGCCCGCTCGTGAAGAAGAACCGCAGGAAGGTCGCGACGCGGTTCGCGGCGTCGGGCGTGCACTGCCAGACGCGCCCGTGGCCGCGTACGACCGACAGCAGCGCGCGAAGTTCGCCCCAGGTCGCATGCTGTGCCGGGATGAGCTTGTCGGTGTGCGGTGCGTTGGCGAGATAGTGGAACGGGATAGCGTCGGTGGAGAAGCCCGCGTAGCCCTGCAGCATCGCCTCCTCGAGCAGCTGCGCCATGCGCCAGAGTTCCTCGCTGGTGGGCGCGCGCGACACGGCGGCCGCAGTGCCCATAACCTCGATGCGCAGCATCGAGTATGGGAGCAGCGGGACGATGTTCGGCCCCAGGGGCAGCCTCCCGAGGTGCTCGAGATAGCCCGCGGTCGTGTCCCAGTCAATGTGGTCCACGACCTTCCGCAGCACGGACTTCGGCACATTCTCGACGCGCGCGAAGCAGTCGAGGATCGGATCCTCGCCATTGCGCCGCTGCGCACCGAAGGCGGTGCCCAGACTGCAGTTCCCGACCACGACCGTGGTCGTGCCGTGGCGCACGGACTCCGGCAGGCCTGGTGCCAGCTCGACTTCGAGGTCGAGGTGCGTGTGTATGTCGAGCAGGCCCGGCACCAACCACTGGCCGGCCGCGTCGACCACCGTCGCGGCGCGCGCGGGATCAAGGGCGGGGCCGCGCGCCGCGATGCTGCGGCCGGCGACAGCGACGTCCTCGCGCCGCGGCGGGGCGCCCGTGCCGTCGAACACGAGCGCATTGCGAATGAGCAGTTGCCAGGGATGTTGCATGGCGCAAGGGTAGCCAATCCCGCGGGGCAGCGTGCATCCCGTTGCGGGGACCTGCGGCTTTCCAGATGGCCCGGCGCCCGCCGGTTGGATACAGTCGCGCGATGGTCAGTGAGCTGCACGATGTCCGGGACTTTCTGGGCGGGCACCCGCCCTTCGTGGCGCTCCCCGCGGCTACGCTCGAGGCCCTGCCGCGCAGCGTCTCGGTTCGCTACCTGCGGCGGGGCAGCAGCTTTCCGCCGCCCGATACCGACCCCTCAAACTTCTATGTGCTGCGCAAAGGTGCGGTCGAGATCCGCGACCCGTCGGGCGCGCTCGTCGAGAAGCTCGCCGAGGGCGATTTCTTCGATCCCGGCTCGGTCGAATCGGCGGACGAACCGCAGCGCGGCGGCATGGCGGTCGAGGACACGCTCACCTACGTGATCGCGGGACCAGCCCTCGCCGTCCTGCGCCGCGACAATCCGGCCTTCGACCGTAGCCTGGACCACGCCATCGTCGAGCGCCTGCGCCGCGCCCGCGAGGCGGCGCACGATTTGCCGCGCACCGGCGGGGACCTGCTGCACCTGCGAGTTTGCGATCTCATTTCGCGCAAGCCGGTGACTGCACCGCCGGGACTCCCGGTCAGGGAGGCTGCTGAGCTGATGACCCGGGAGCGGGTGTCGTCGCTGCTGGTGGCCGCGGACGGAATGCTGGAGGGAATCGTCACGGATCGCGACCTGCGCTCGCGTTGCGTCGCCGCCGGTCTGGACGGCTCCACTCCGCTGCGGGAGATCATGACGCCGACACCGCTCACGGTCTCCAGGTTCGCGTCCGCGTTCGAGGCGCTCATGACCATGAGCCGCCGTCGAATTCATCACCTGCCGGTGGTGGACGGCAGCGAACTGCACGGGCTGGTGTCCACCCACGACTTGCTTCGCGCGCAATCGACCAACCCGCTCTACGTCGCGGACCGCGTCGGGCGCTGCGGCTCGGTCGATGCCCTGCGCGAGGCCGTCGCGGAAGTGCGCGAACTGCATCTTCAGCTCGTGGCGGCCCACGCGACGGCGCAGCAGCTCGGCCAGGCAGTCACTTCGGTCTGCGACGCGGTGACGCGGCGCCTGATCGACCTGGCGATCGACAGGCTCGGGCCGCCGCCCGTTCCGTTTGCGTGGGTCGCTACGGGATCGCAGGGCCGTGGCGAGCTCACCCTGTGTTCCGACCAGGACAACGCGATCATCCTAGACGACGCCTTCGCGCCGGACTCGCACGCGGATTACTTTGCCGCGCTGGCCCGGTCCGTGAACGACGGGCTGCATGACAGCGGCTACACGAGGTGCCCCGGCGACATCATGGCGTCGAACCCCGCGTGGCGTCAGCCGCTCGAGAAGTGGCGAGGCTCCTTCCGGGACTGGCTGCAGCATACGGACCACAAGACGGCCGCCCTGGCGGTGAACTTCCTCGACCTGCGGACGGTCTGGGGCGAGGAGAGACTGCGCAAGCAGCTCATGGCCGAGGTCCTGCCGGAGTGCGTCGAGGCAAAGGTGTTTCAGGCCTATCTCGCTGCACACGTACTGGTCAACCAGCCGCCACTGGGCTTCTTCCGCAATTTCGTGCTGACCCGCTCCGGGGCGCACGAGGGCATGGTCGACCTGAAGACGCGGGGCCTCATGCCGATCGTCGATCTCTCGCGCTGGCACGCGCTGGCGGCCGGCGTCGATACCGTGGCCACGCAGCAGCGGCTGCAGGATGCCGCGGAGCGAGGCGCGCTCACGGCAGAAGGCGCGGAAACCCTGCAGTCCGCTTTCGAGTTCATCTGGACACTGCGCGCCGGCCGGCAGGCGGCTCAGCTGCGAAGCCGGGCGCCAGTCGATAACTTCGTCGCCCCGGACGCACTCACGCCGATGGAGCGGCGCAATCTCAAGGACGCGTTCACCGCCATCGAGACCATGCAGCGATCGTTGCGCGCCGCCCACGGCGACCGCCTTCCGCTGTGAACCTGCTGGCGTTGGTGCCCCTGCAGCTGCGCCGGCGAAGGCTCGCGAGGACGCTCCAGGACAGTCCGTTGCGCCGCTTCTACGAAACACCGCTTCGGTCCACGCGCTCGGACTGGCAGGAATTCGAGTACGTGGCACTGGATCTCGAGACGACCGGGACCGACCCGCGCACCGAGGAAATCGTGAGCTTCGGCTGGGTGCTGCTGCGCGGTGCCGCGATAGACCTGTCGACCGCTACACGACGGCTGGTGCGAACGTCGAAGGCCATGCCCGAGCGAAGCGCGGTCATCCACGCCATCACGGACGATGAAGCGGAGGCGGGCGAGCCGCCCTGCAAGGTACTGGAGAGCCTGCTCGGCGTGCTTGCCGGCCGGGTGTTGATCGCTCACTACGCCGCGACGGAACACGCCTTCGTCGATGCGGCGTGCCGGCGCTGCTTCGGCGGCAGACTGCTCGTGCCGACGGTGGATACCCTGTATCTGGCGCAGCGCAGATTTGCGTGGCAGCGGCGCGAGCCCGCGCGGGGCGATCTGCGCCTCGCGGCCCTGCGCGAGCGCTACAACCTGCCGGTGTACCCGGCCCATGACGCGCTCGTCGACGCACTCGCGGCGGCCGAACTGTTCCTTGCGCAGGTCGAGGAACTGAGTGCCTCGGGGGCGGTGCCGCTCAAGGCGATTCTTGCCCCCGCATGAGGACGCCCGGCGACTCCGTCAGACCGGCAGCACGCGCCCGGGATTGAGGATGCCCTTGGGATCGAGCGCCGCCTTGAGCCGGTGCATCAGCTCGATTTCCGTATCGCTACGCGACAACCTGAGCCACGGCTGCTTCTCGAGCCCGATGCCGTGCTCTGCCGACACCGAGCCGCTGCGCGCGGCCAGCGGCTCGTAGACACAGCGTTCGATGCCTGCCTTGGCTTCGCGACTGAACGGGCCCGCGGCGATCACGTGCAGGTTGCCATCGCCCAGGTGCCCGAACACGAAGCGGCGGTAGGCGGGCCAGTCGTGCTCGAGGCGCGCGATGATTTCCTGGACGTAGCTCTCCATCTCCGTCACCGGCAGGCTGATGTCGAACCCCACTGGAAAGCCGGCGCGGAAGATCGACTCGACGTCGTCGCGCAGCGCCCACAGCGATTCGCGCTGCGTCTCCGATGAGGAGATTACCGCGTCGGTGACGATGCCCCGCTCGATCGCCTCTCCCAGCGCTTCCTCGAAACGCGACTGGTCCCGGGTGGCGTCGCCGCCCGACCCCTCGATCAGCACGTAGTAGGCATGCTCCTGCCCTACGGGCGGGGAACCCTTGGCCGGCGGCGTCGTGACGAGGCGATAGAACTCGTTCCACATCACCTCGAACGCCGACAGTCCCCCGCCCAGCGCTGCGTCCATATGCTTCAGCAGCGTCGTCACGTCGGTGAACTCCGCGCAGCCGACCAGCGCCGTCTGCACACTGCGCGGCGCCTCCCGCAGGCGCAGCACCAGCCGCGTGACGATGCCGAGCGTGCCCTCGCTGCCGATGAACAGCTGCTTCAGGTCGTAGGCCGCGTTGTTCTTGATCATGCGGTTCATGGAGGAGATCACCGTGCCGTCGGCCAGCACGGCCTCGAGCCCGAGCACCGACTCGCGGGTCATGCCGTAGCGGATCACCGAGTTTCCGCCCGCGTTGGTCGCGACCGTTGCGCCGATCTGCGCCGAGCCGCGCGCGCCGAAGTCCACGGGATAGAGCAGGCCGGCTTTCTGGGCCTCCTGCTGCACGACCTCGAGCGGCACGCCGGCCTCGAGAGTGATCGTGCGGTTCACCGGATCCACCGACTCGATGCGGCGCATGCGCTCGAGCGAGAGTCCGATCTCGCCCGGGCCCGCAACGCAGCCGCGCACCAGGCCGGTGAGGCCTCCCATGATCACCACGGGTTGCCCGGCAGCGTGGCAGGCGGCGAGCGCACGCGACACCTGCTCCGTGCTCGATGGTCGCAGGATCGCGAGCGCCTGGCAGGGACTGTGGTCGAACCAGCCGACGGCGCGGGCGCGTACCGTTTCGCCGGTGAGGATGCCTTCGGATCCGAGGATCCCGGTCAGCTCGTGCAGCAGGTCCATGACTGATTCTCCCGTTCGGAGGCCGTCGGCAAGCGCGCGGCGGTGCGCGATCATTGCCAGGAATCGAGTGCCAGTGCCAGGCTCGCGGCGACGCTCTCGAAGGCACCGATCAGCGACTCGACCTGCGCGGCCGTGGTCGCCGGCGACACCAGCATCATGTTGTGGAAGGGCGCGATCAGGCAACCACGATTCAGCAGCGCGAGGTGGATCGCCTGTTCGAGCGCCGGTGCGTGCGCGGCCTCGGCCTCCGTGCCGTTGCGCAGCGGCCCCGGCGCACAGATGAACTCCACGCGCGCGCCCACGCGGACCACGTGCCAGGGCAGTTCGTACCGCGCGACGATGCTCTGCAGGCCCGCCTCGAGACGACCGGCCAGCGCCTGCATGTGCGCGTAGGCCTCGTGCGTCATCACCTGCTCGAGCGTTGCACGCATCGCGGCGAGCGACAGGGCGTTCGCGGAAAGCGTCGTACCCATGCCGGAGTGGCCGGGTGGCGTCTGGGAGCGCACCGCGTCGAGTCGCCGCGCGACGTCCTCGGTGAAGCCCCACACGCTCGCGGGCACGCCGCCCGCCACGGGCTTGCCGAGCACGAAGAGATCCGGCTCGAGCCCATGTTCGCGCGTGTAGCCGCCGGGCCCGGTGGAGATCGTGTGCGTCTCGTCGATGAGGAGCAGGGCGCCTGCCTTGCTCGTCAACCGCCGCAGCTCGGTATGGAAGCCGGTCGTCGGCAGGACCATGCAGGAATTGGTCATCACGGGCTCTGCGATCACGCAGGCCACGTCGCCGTGCGCGAGGGCAACCTCGAGCGCCGGCACGTCGTTGAACTCGACGACGCGCGCCAGCTGCGTGAGATCGGCGACCTGACCGAGCAGTCCCGGGCGGTTCACCGCGCGGCCGTTCACGAGGCGCACAAACGTCTCGTCCACCGTGCCGTGGTAGCAGCCGTTGAACACGAGGATCCGCGTTCGGCCCGTCACGGCACGCGCCACGCGCAGCGCGAAGCGGTTCGCATCGGTCGCGGTGGTCGCGACCTGCCAGTGCGGCAGGCCGAAGCGCTCGGCGAGCAACCGCCCGACTGCGATCGCGTCCTCGGTCGGCAGCATGCAGGTGAGGCCGCGGCCTGCCTGCCGTGCGATGGCCCCGGCCACCGCGGGCGGGGAGTGGCCGAACATCGCGCCGGTGTCGCCGAGGCAGAAATCCGCGTATTCGTTGCCGTCCACATCGCGCAAGACGGCGCCTCGCGCCGACTCGACGACGAACGGGTAGGGCATGGACCAGTCGCGCATCCAGTGCATGGGCACGCCCTGGTAGAAGCCCGCGATGCCGTGGCCCGTGAGCGCAAGCGAACGCGGGTGCATCTCGACGTAGCTCTCGCGCTCAGCCTCGAAGACGGCGGCGATGCGCGCGAGCGGAATGCCGCCCAGGGTGTCGTGCTGCACGATCCTGCAGTCCGTAGCGTGTGAAAGGTCAGGCATTGTAGGTGGCAGGGGAAGCCGGGGCGAACACGCAGCGGCTGCGAGCGGCGCGCCAGGCGGCCATGGCACTCGCGCGAGACGTCCGGCAGCGTTCCCAGCAGCCGGACGCTTCCTTGACGATGCCGACAGCCCCGTGGATACTGCAGTGCACGATGATCTCGCGCCCCGAAATGAGCCTCGATCGCCGCGGGTGGTGGCTCCACTCCTAGGAGTGGGCCCGGGCGCGCACGTCTCGTACGCAGGATTCTTGGGACCCATCTCCGCGAGCCACCGGGGGTGGGTTTTTTGTTGGGCGTCCCCGGATCCTCGCGCCAGAGGAACCGCCAGTGACGACCAGTCCGTTCGACATCTCCGCCGACCTCGACACCCCGGTGTCGGCCTACCTGAAGCTGAAGCCGTTCCGGCCGCGCTTCCTGCTCGAAAGCGTGGAAGGCGGCGAACGTCTCGCGCGCTACTCGTTCATCGGTTTCGGTGACTGCCTGGAGGTCCGCCTCGACTCCTCGGGACTGCGGCTTGGCCACGAGCAGCTGCCGCGGCCGGGTACCCAGGCCGACCTGCTCGCCGCGTTGCGCCGGGCGCTCGCCCTGGCGCCCCGGCCCGAGGCCCGAGAAGCCGCGGGCTTTCCATTGCTCGGCGGCCTGGTCGGTGTCGCGAGCTACGACCTCGTGCGGTACTTCGAGCGGCTGCCCTCGCATGCCCGGCTGGACGACGACGCCCCGCAGGCCCACTACTTCGCGCCGCGCTCGCTGCTGGTATTCGATCACCTCACGCGCCGGGCCGCCCTGCTGCATGCGGGAGCGGAGTCAGAGCGCCAGGCCCTGCGCCGCGAGGTGATCCGTGCGCTGCGCGGCGGCCTGCCCGGACCGGCCTGGCAGGCAAGCTTCAGCGCGCCGGAAGCGAGCCTGTCGGAAGCGGAGTTCCTGGATCGTGTCGCGCGCACGAAGGAGTACATCGCCGCAGGCGACGTCTACCAGCTGGTGCTCTCGGTGCGCTTCTCGGGCCGCTGTGACGTCGATCCGTTCGAGACCTACCGTGCGCTGCGACTGCTGAACCCGTCGCCGTACATGTACTACTGCGACCTCGGCGATCGCGTGGTCGTGGGATCCTCGCCGGAGGCGCTGGTGAAGCTCAATGGCCGCCGCGCCACGATGCGCCCGATCGCAGGCACGCGCCCGCGTGGCACGGACGCCGCCGAGGACGTGTCGCTGGAATCGGAACTGCTCGCCGATCCCAAGGAGAACTCCGAGCACATCATGCTGGTGGACCTCGCGCGCAACGATCTCGGCCGCGTCGCGACCGCGGGCTCGGTGCAGGTGCATCCGTATCGCTCGATCGAGCGATACAGCCACGTCATGCACATCGTGAGCGGCGTGAACGGCGAGCTCGCGCCCGGCAAGGATGCCTTCGACCTGTTCGCGGCCGCGTTCCCGGCGGGCACGCTGGTGGGCGCGCCGAAGGTGCGCGCCATGGAGATCATCGACGAGCTCGAGCCCGTGCGCCGCGGTTTCTACGGCGGCACGGTGGGTTACTTCGGCCACGGCGGCGACATGGACCAGGCGATCACGATCCGCACGCTGGTATTTCATGGCGATACCTACAGCTTCCAGGCGGGCGCTGGCATCGTGGCCGACAGCGTGCCCGCCGCCGAGTACCGCGAAGTGCTCGCCAAGAGCGCCGTGCTCCGTCGCGGGCTCGAGCTCGCGCGGGAGGGGCTGTGATGAGCGCACCGCGCCTGCTGCTCGTCGACAACTACGACAGCTTCACCTACAACCTCGTGCAGGCCTTCCTGGTCCTCGGTGCCGATGTGCTGGTGCATCGCAACGATACGATCACCGTCGCCGAGGCGCATCGCATCGCGCCCACGCACCTGTGCATCTCGCCGGGTCCCGGCACGCCGCGCGACGCGGGCGTCTCCATGGACATGATCCGTGCGTTCGCGGGCCACGTACCGGTGCTGGGTGTCTGCCTCGGTCATCAGTCCATCGTCGAGGTGTTCGGCGGCGAGGTGGTACGGGCGGCGCGGCTCATGCATGGGAAAGTGTCGCCCGTGCATCACGACGGACGTGGCGTGCTCGAGGGAATGCCGGACCCGTTCGAGGCCGGGCGCTATCACTCGCTGATCGCGCGGCCCGAGTCGCTGCCCGCGGTACTCGAGGTGAGCGCACGCACGTCCGAAGGCGAGATCATGGGCGTGCGTCACCGCGAGTTCATGGTCGAAGGAGTGCAATTCCACCCGGAGAGCGTGCTCACGCCCGAGGGTCCGGTGTTGCTCGGCAATTTCCTCAAGTTCACGGGCGGCCGGCGTGGAGCCTGAGGGCGCGAACTGATGGACCTGCGTGCAACCCTCGAGCGACTGCTGCAGCGGCGCGACCTCAGCGAGACCGAGGCCGCCGCACTGCTGGTCGCGCTCACCGACGCCGCCGTCGGACCTGCGATGTCGGGCGCGCTGCTCGCGGCGTTGCGCTCGAAGGGCATCACGCCGGACGAAGTACGTGGCTTCGCCGGCGCGATGCGCGGGCTCGCGCGCCGACCGGATCTGCCGCCGGGTGGTCCCGCGGTCGACGTGGTGGGTACCGGCGGCGACGCGTCCGGGAGCTTCAACCTCTCCACCGGCGCGGCGCTGCTCGTCGCGGCGATGGGCGTGCGTGTCGTGAAGCACGGCAACCGATCCGTATCGAGCCGCTCCGGCAGCGCCGACCTGCTCGAGGCCCTCGGGTTGCCGCTGCCGCTCGACGAGCGTGCGGCAGGCGATTGCCTCGCGGCGACCGGTTTCACCTTCCTTTTCGCGCCGCACTACCACCCGGCGATGAAGGAAATCGCGCCGGTCCGCCGCGCGCTCGGCGTGCGCACGGTGTTCAACCTGCTCGGTCCGCTGACCAATCCCGCCGAGCCGCCGTTCAGCCTGATCGGGGCCTACAGTGCCGAGGCCGCGAAGCTCATGGCGGAAACGCTCGCAGGCATGCCGATCCATCGCGCGTTCGTGGTCCACGGTGAGCCTGGCTGGGACGAGGCGACGCCCGTGGGTCCCTTCGAGCTCTACGACGTGGAGCCGGGCCGCGTGCGACGCGAGGTTCGCGACCCGCTGGACGTCGGCATCCAGCGCTGCACGCCGGCGGACCTCGCCGGCGGCGACGCGGCCCACAATGCCGCGGGATTACGCGCGGTTTTCGAGGGCCGCGACCGGGGACCGCACTGCGATGCAGTCGTGCTGAACGCCGCCCTTGCCCTGGAGGTCACGGGCGCCGTGCCGTCGCCGGGCGCGGGGGTCGTGGCTGCGGTCCAGACCATCCGCAGCGGCGATGCAGCGCGGCTGCTCGCGATGCTCGCCGAGTTCGGCGGCCGCGTGGCTGCGCACTGAGCACGAGCTGCGCATGGGGCTGTTGTCCGACATGCATGCCTCGAGCCTCGCACGCGTCGAGGCAGCGCGCGCCAGCCTGGCGGAGTCAGCGCTGCTCGCCGCGGCGGTGGCGGCTCCCGTGCCGCCGGCGCTGCGACTCGCACCCACGGGCTTCGACGTGATCGCGGAGCTCAAGCTCCGTTCGCCCTCGCTCGGCGATCTCTCGGCGGAGACGATCGATCCGGTGCGGCGGCTCGAGGCCTATGCCGCCGGGGGAGCCGCCGCCTGCTCGATCCTGACCGAGCCCACGCGCTTCGACGGCGAGCTCGCGCACCTGCGGCTCGCCGCTGACACACTGCGGGCCCGCGGCGTGCCGGCGATGCGCAAGGACTTCCTCGTGGATTCCTACCAGCTGCTCGAGGCTCGCGCTTGCGGCGCGTCGGGTGCACTCCTGATCGTGCGCATGCTGACCCGGGAACGGCTCGTCGGGATGCTCGACGCGGCCGCCGGGCTGGGCCTGTTCGTGCTGCTCGAGGCCTTCGACGCCGAAGACCTCGAGATCGTCCGCGCGATCGCAGGGGAGCGTGCCGGCCGCGACGAGCAGGTGCTGATCGGACTCAACTGCCGCGACCTCGAGACGCTGGCCATCGAACCCATGCGCTTCGAGCGACTGCGTGATCGACTGCCGTCCGCGTGGCCAGCGGTCGCCGAGAGCGGCGTGCAGTCGCCCGAGGACGCGGCGAAGGTCGCCTCGCTCGGCTATCGTCTCGCGCTCGTGGGCACGAGCCTGATGCGTCGCGCCGACCCGCAGCACGCGTTGCGGGAACTTCTGGAGGCAGGTCGCGGGGCGTTGCGATGATGAGGGTATGCAATTGATCCGTGCCGCTTTGACGCCCGCGGGCCCGGTCGCTGCCACGACGGCGCGCGCTCCGCTCTGGATCAAGATCTGCGGACTGAGGACCCGTGAGGCGATCGACGCCGCGGTAGAGTCGGAGGCCAGCGCCATCGGGTTCGTGTTCCATGCCGCGTCGCCTCGCAACCTCGATCCCGCTGCCGCAGCCGAGCTGTCGCGCGCGGTGCCCGCGGGCATCGACCGCGTCGCCGTGTTCCTGCATCCCTCGCAGTCCCTGGTGAACCAGGTGCTCGAGACCGTGACGCCCGACTGGGTGCAGATGGATGCCGAGGATCTGGCCGGGCTCGCGTTGCCTGTCGGCCAGCGCGTGCTGCCGGTACTTCGCACCGGCGGTCAGCGGTTTGCGTCCGGGCTGTCCGCAACGGACGCACGCGAGACCGCCCAGTTGCCGGCGCGCTGCCTGCTTGAGAGTGCGCGCAGCGGGTCTGGCGAGCGAGCAGACTGGTCCGAAGCCGCGCGACTCGCGCGCGCGACGGAACTCGTGCTCGCCGGCGGCCTCGATCCCGGCAACGTCGCGGACGCCGTGCGCGCGGTGCGTCCCTTCGGCGTGGACGTGAGCTCCGGCATCGAGCGCGAGCGCGGCGTGAAGGACGTTGCACGCATCCGTGAATTCGTGCGTGCCGCCCGCGAGGCGGCGCGTGCCCTGCCTTTCGAGGAGAGCCCGAAATGAGAACCGAGGCCCTGAAGATCGACCGCGAGGCGCTGCTCGCGCGGACGCTTGCCGGCGCGTTCCCCGACGCGCGAGGCCGCTACGGCCCCTTCGGCGGACGCTACGTGCCGGAGACGCTCGTGCCGGCGCTCGATCGCCTCGAGGCCGGCGTGCGGGCGCATCTTCGCGAGCCGGGATTCCGCGCCGAGTTCGAGAACGAGCTTCGCACCTGGGTCGGCCGGCCGACGCCGCTCACCCACGCGCGCGAACTGTCGCGATGCTGGGGGGCCGACGTGTGGCTCAAGCGCGAGGACCTGGCGCACACGGGTGCGCACAAGATCAACAACGCGATCGGCCAGGCGCTGCTCGCCAAGCGCCTCGGCGCGAAGCGCATCGTCGCCGAGACGGGCGCGGGCCAGCACGGTGTCGCCTCGGCGGCGGCCTGCGCGCGGCTCGGCATGCCCTGCGTCGTGTACATGGGCGCCGTGGACATGGAGCGGCAGGCACCGAACGTAGGGCGCATGCGACTGCTCGGCGCCGAGGTCGTGCCGGTCACCGGTGGCGACCAGACCTTGCGCGCGGCGATCGACGAGGCGCTGCGCGACTGGGTTTCCGATCCCGACGGCACCTATTACCTGCTCGGCTCGGCGGTCGGACCGCATCCGTATCCTTATCTCGTGCGCGAGTTCCAGTCGGTCATCGGCCTCGAGGCGCGCGCGCAGATGCTCGAGCAGGCCGGAGCGCTGCCCGACGTCGCCGTGGCCTGCGTGGGCGGCGGCTCGAATGCCATCGGGCTGTTCCACCCGTTCGTGCGCGACACGGGCGTGGCGTTGCTCGGTCTCGAGGCGGGCGGCACGGGCCGAGGGCTCGGCCAGAACGCGGCTTCGCTCGCCTACGGTACGCCCGGTGTGCTGCAGGGCTGCTACTCGCTGCTGCTGCAGGACGAGCACGGGCAGATCCAGGAGACGCACTCGGTGTCGGCCGGGCTCGACTATCCGGGCGTGGGGCCCGAGCACGCCTTGCTCGCGAGCATCGGGCGCGTCAACTACGAGGCCGCAGAAGACGACGAGTCGCTCGCGGCTCTCGCCGAGTGCTGCCATGCCGAGGGCATCCTGCCCGCGATCGAGACCGCCCACGCCTTTGCCGGCGCGAAGCGCTGGGCGCGCGCGCATCCCGGCAGCCGCGTCCTGATCGGGCTGTCCGGTCGCGGCGACAAGGACATGCCGACGCTCACCCGCACGCTGCTCGCGGGGAGAGCATGATGGGCACGCCACGCGAAACGATCAGTGCCGCGATCCGCGAGGCCGCGAAGGAGCAGCGCCCGGCGGTGGTGGGCTTCATGACCGCGGGTTTTCCGGACCGCGCCGGATTCACGAACTCCCTGCGGGCCATCGCCTCGGGCGCCGATGTCGTCGAGATCGGCATCCCGTTCACCGATCCGATGGCCGACGGCATGACCATCCAGCGCGCGAGCCAGGCGGCACTCGCCGGCGGTTTCACGCTGCCGTGGCTGCTCGATGAGCTCGAGCACATGCAGCCGCGACCGGAAGCGCCGCTGCTGCTCATGAGCTATCTCAATCCGTTGCTCGCCTGCGGGCTCGATCGCCTGCCCGCGGCCGCGAAGCGTGCAGGTGTCGCGGGCTTCATCATCCCGGACCTGCCGTTCGAGGAAAGTGCCGAGATGCGTGCCGCCCTGGACCGGGAAGGTCTCGCACTGGTGCAGATGGTCACGCCGGTCACGCCACCGGAGCGATTGAAGATGCTTTGCGCGGCGAGCCAGGGCTTCGTCTATGCCGTCACGATGACGGGCACCACGGGCCGCAGCGTCGCCGTTCCCGAAGAGGTGCTGGCCTACATGGACCGCGTTCGCGCGGTCTCGCCAGTGCCAGTCTGCGCTGGCTTCGGCATCCGCAGCGCCGAGCAGGTGAGGCGGATGCGCGGGCATGTCGACGGCGTCGTCGTCGGCTCGGCGCTGGTCGAGGTGCTCGAGCGGCGGGAGGACCCGTCAGCGTTCCTGCGCGCGCTGCGGGCCTAGAGCGCCTGCGTCGCGCCAGGTCGCGAACGGGGAACGGAGGCTCACGATGAGTTTCGCTGTATGCGTCTTCTGCGGTTCCGCGTCCGGCGGCGATCCCCGCTACGCCGCGGCGGCCGGCGAACTCGGGGGCGAGATCGCGCGACGCGGGTGGACGCTGGTGTACGGCGGCGGCAGCGTCGGGCTCATGGGAGTCGTCGCCGATGCGGCACTCGGCGCTGGCGGCCGCGTCGTCGGCGTCATCCCGAGATTTCTCTACGAATGGGAAGTGGGCCACGACGACCTGACCGAGCTCGAAATCGTCGAGACGCTCACCGAGCGCAAGGTGCGCATGGGCGACCTCGCCGACGCGTTTCTCGCCATGCCCGGCGGCATCGGCACGATGGACGAGGTCTTCGAGGCGCTGAGCTGGGCGCAGCTCGGCCTGATGCAGAAGCCGAACGGGCTGTTGAACGTCGGCGGCTACTACGACTCGCTGGTCGCGTTTCTCGACCATGCCATGCACGAAGGCTTCCTGAAGCCCAGGCATCGCGAGCTGCTGGTCACGGGCGAGAATCCCGTGTCGCTTCTCGATCTGCTGCATGCCGCGGCGGACGCACGCGGCGATGCACCGCGCTGACCGCAGGCAACAGCCCGCCGGACGCATCATCCGGCACCGCGGTTGTGGATCAGCCGAGCGTGTGCTTGAGACGGTCGATGACCAGCGCGCGCATGTTCTGCAGAGGGTTCTTCTCCCACGTGAAGCACGGGGGATCGCGGCGGAGCATCGCCCAGCGCTGTGATTCGATCACCTGCTGCAGGTATTGCAGGCTGCGCTCGATCGTCTCCAGGTAAGGGTTGCGGCCGTCGTAGAGGACCTCGAAGTAGCGATAGGCACCGCCGAACTCGCCGTCGAGTCGTGTGCGCATGGTCTCCTCGAAGAAGTCCGGCGTCCGCCTCAGCATGTCGAGACCCGACCCGTAGTTGACGGCGAGTTCGCCGTTGTCGCGCGCCACCGCCACGCCGCCCAGCACGAGCTCGGGGAACAGCCGGTCGCGCACCTTCTCCAGGTAACAGCGGTCAGCCATCTGCGCCATCATGTCGGCGGTGCCGAGCAGGTGGCCGACCTTGCGGTCGAGCGGGTCGTCGAGGTGGATCTGGTCGAATCTCACCTCGTAGCCGCTGAAGTGGATGATCTGTGTCGCGACGGGGACCCACTGCGCCATCCCGATCGTCGGCAGGTAGTGCGCCAGGAAGCGCGCGCCGCGGGCGACATGCGTAAGGGTGAATTCCGCGCCGTTGCGGTGCTCGCGATCATTCGTCTCGCGGATGTAGCCCGAGTCGTGGAACAGCGCGACGATGAGTCCGAGCAGCGCCCGCTCGTGTCCGAGCTGCTGCTCCGGGGCGTGCGTGCGCTCGTAGCCCACCAGCAGGCGCGCCATCGCAAGGGTGTCGTCGAGAGAGTGCTGCACATCGTGGTATACGGTGTCACAGCCGAGGTAGCCCGGATACTGGCCGTTGAACAGGCGCTCGAAGTCGGCGAACGCGGCGCCGAGCCTCTCGGGCGAACCCGACGGCCACTGGCGCGTGTAGAGTTCTTCGACCGCGCGTCGAACCGCCGACACCGAGCTCACCTGCACGGTGTTGGTGACGTCGAAGTCACTGCGACGATACTGCATGGCGTTCGTGTCGGCGCCTTGTGCACTGGCCAACCTGCGTTCCGCCGCAGTGTAGATCAACCCCGGCCGAACGCCAGAGTAAAGAAACCCGACACCGGCCCTTTCCGGGCCTATATGTCAAAGCTCGCGACGACTGGCGCGTGGTCCGATGGCCGTTCCAGCCGGCGTGGCGCCTTGTCGATGTGACATGCGTCGCATTTCTGCGCGAGCGCGCGGCTGGCCAGCACGAGGTCGATGCGCAACCCGGCGTTCCGGCGGAACGCCATCATCCGGTAGTCCCACCAGGAAAACGACTTCTCCGGTTGCTCGAAGCGGCGGAAGCAGTCCTCGAGGCCGGTGTCGAGCAGGGACCGCAGCGCGGCACGCTCGGGCTCGCTCACGTGCACCGAGCCCTCCCAGGCCTTCGGATCGTGCACGTCGCGGTCCTCCGGTGCGATGTTGAAGTCACCTAGGATGACGAGGTTGGGGTGACGCGCCAGCTCGGCGGCGACGCAGTCCCTCAGCGCCGCCAGCCAGCGCAGCTTGTATTCGTACTTGTCGGAGCCCACGGTCTGTCCGTTCGGCACGTACACGTCGACCACGCGCAGGCCGCCGACCGTCGCCGCGATCACGCGGCGCTGCTCGTCCTCGAAACCCGGGATGCCGGTGGAGATGTCCTCGAGCGCGGACCTCGCGAGCAGCGCCACGCCGTTGTAGGTGCGCTGCCCGAAGAACGCCGCATGCAGCCCGAGCGCCTCGATCTGCTCGCGCGGGAAGTCCGCATCGGGAATCTTGGTTTCCTGCAGCGCGACGACATCCACCGGGTTCGCGTCAAGCCAGTCCTTCAGGTGCGGCAGGCGCACCCGCAGGGAGTTGACGTTCCAGGTGGCGAGCTTCACCGGTCAGGCCGCCAGTCCCATCTGCCGCAGCAGCGGTTCGATGTCGGGCTTGCGGCCGCGGAACTCGACGAATGCTTCCATCGCGTCGCGGCTGCCACCGCGCTCGAGGATGCTGCCAAGGAAGCGTCGCGCGGTTCCCTGGTCGAACACGCCTTGCTCCTCGAACGCGCCGAAGGCGTCGGCCGACAGCACCTCGGCCCACTTGTAGCTGTAGTAGCCGGCCGCGTATCCGCCCGAAAAGATGTGCTGAAAGCTGTGCGGGAAGCGGTTGAACTCGGGTGGTCGCACGACCGCCACCATGTCACGCACCTCGGCGAGTGTCTCGGCAATGCGAGGCGGACGATCGGGGCGGTACTCCGCGTGCAGGCGGAAGTCGAACAGTGCGAACTCGAGCTGGCGTACGGTCTGCATGCCGGCCTGGAACGTACGGCTGGCTAGCAGGCGCTCGAGCAGTTCGTGGGGCAGTGCGTCGCTGGTGTCGACGTGCGCCGAGATGAGCGGCAGCACCTCGTCGCGCCATGCGAAGTTCTCCATGAACTGGCTCGGCAGCTCGACTGCGTCCCAGGGCACGCCGTTGATGCCTGCGACGCTCGGCGTGTCGACGCGTGTGAGCAGGTGGTGCAGCCCGTGGCCGAACTCGTGAAACAGCGTCAGCACCTCGTAGTGCGTGACCTGCGACGGGCGCTCGCCGGCCGGCGGGCTGAAGTTGCAGACGAGGTAGGCGACCGGCAGTGCGCTGTTGCCTCCGAGACGGATGCGGCCCACGCATTCGTCCATCCACGCGCCGCCGCGCTTCTTCGGACGGGCGTGGAGGTCCAGGAAGAACCCGCCGCGAAGCGTGTCGTCGCGGTCGAGCACGTCGAAGTAGCGGACGTCCGGGTGATAGACCTCGACCGACGGGTTCGCGACGATTCGCACACCGTAGAGACGGTGGATCACGGTGAAGAGTCCCGCGAGCACGCGCGGCAGGGGGAAATATGGTCGCAACGCTTCCTCCGATACCTGCAGGCGCTCGTGGCGCATGTGCTCCGAGAAGTGCGCGACGTCCCAGGCCGACAGCGATCGGCCCGCATACTGCTCCAGCTCTGCGAATTCCCGGCCCGCCGCTGCACGGCTGACGCGTGCCAGCCGCTGCAGGAAGTCGAGCACCTCAGCGGGGTCGCGCGCCATCTTGGTGGCGAGGGAATATTCGGCGAAGTTACCGAAGCCAACGAGGCGCGCCGCCTCGTGCCGCAGCGCGAGGATTTCGGCCATCAGCGGGCTGTTGTCCCATTTCCCGGCGTGGGGGCCGCGATCGGAGGCGCGCGTCACCCATGCCTCGTAGAACTCCCGGCGCAAACTCTCGCTCGAGGCGTGCGTCAGTACGGCCTGGTAGGTGGGTGCATCGAGCGCGAGCAGCCAGCCCTCCTGTTCCGCCGCAACGGCGGCCTCGCGCGCACGGTGCACCACATGCGCAGGAAGTCCCGCGAGCTCGCTCTGTTCCGCGACCGGTCGCGACCATGCGTTCGTTGCGTCGAGCACGTTCTCGTCGAACCTTGCCTGAACGGTCGCGAGTCGTTCCATCACCTCGCGGAATCGCTGCTTGCGTTCCGGCGGCAACGACACGCCGGCGAGGCGAAAATCCCGCAGTGCGTTCTCGACGACCTTCAGCCGCTCCGGCGGAAGGGTGGTGCCCTCCCGGTCCGCGAGGCGCTGGTAGGCGGCGCACAGCTCCGCGTTCTGGCCGAGCTCGGTGTGGTAGGCAGTCAGGAGCGGCAGGCAGGCGTTGTAGGCGGCGCGGAGCTCTTCGTTGTTCATGACGCCATTGAGATGGCTCACCGGAGACCACGCGCGTGCCAGGCGATGGTGCATCTGCTCGATCGGCACAACCAGCGTGTCCCAGCCATCGGCGCCGGAGCTGAGCAGTGCTGCGATCCCGGCGCGATTCTGATCGAGCAGCTGGCGGAGCGCGGACTCGACCTGCGCGGGCTCGATGGACGAGAACGAAGGCAGCGGTCCGTCCGGCAGCAGTTGATTGATCATCGCGCAGGCTCGTGGCAGACAAAGAAGCCGCCATTCTAGGCCCGCCGAAAGAACTCCTGCAGCAACCATGCGAGCGCGTACACCGCGGCCGCAAATCCAGCGAACGCCAGGATGGCCCGGCGCCGGTAGCGCTTCGCCAGGGCCTCGCCGGCCAGCGCACCGATCAGGAACAGTGCTCCGTCCTCGGGGCGTCCGACCACGTGCAGCGCGGCGCGGGCCGGCTCCTGGAGGTGTTTCTGCGTGACCGCCCGTTTCGCTTCCTCGCGGGCGTGCTCCCACTCTGCGAGGTTGATCTGCCCGTCACCGTCGGCGTCGAACCGTTCCGTGAGCGCCGCCTGGTCCTGCTTCCATCCGGCGAGCAAGGCCGCGGTCTCGGCCGCGACGTCACGTTCGCCGGCCGTAGAGTGCGAACGGAACCGTCCGAGCACCACGACCTGCTCGTGCTCGTAGATGCGCTGCTCGAAGTAGCGGTACTCGGAGTCGCCGAAGGGGGTGCGGCGGCCGGGCGCCTGCGTGGGCCACGGAGTGTCCCCGAGCCAGGTCGTCGTCTCCGCCGCGAGCACCGAGGCGCCCGAGGGCTGCACGATGCACTCGCCGGTACCGTCGTCGAGCAGGAACGGCTGCTCGGAGCGACCCGAGCTGATCGTCTGCCACTTGGCGCGCACCTTGCCGGACGACGCCGAGCCGGTGCGGCGCTGGACGCGGTACTGCCACCAGACGCAGGGCCGCTGCGTCAGTGGCGCGAGATTGCGCGTTCCCGCGAGCGGCCGGCAGCGACCTGCGAGTTCAACATAACCCTGCGCTGCGGAACGGATCCGGGAGGTAGGAGTGTCCTCGATCAGGCGGGCTATGTGCAGCGAACGGAACGCGACCCAGCCTCCACCCCCGACCGCGGCCCCCAGTGCCAGTGCCCAGAACCAGAAGTCCGACGGGTCAGCCAAAAAGCTTGCCCATGTCGACGTCGCGCTTCTGCTCCTCAGCGAACTCGAGCAGGGCGGCGGACCGGAACTCGAACAGCCGAGCCACGATCAGGTCGGGAAACGTCTGGATGCGGATGTTGTTGAGGTTCACGGCCTCGTTGTAGAGCTCGCGGCGGTCGGCAATCGTCTCCTCGAGCTGCGAAATGCGAGTCTGCAGGTGCTGGAAGCCCCGGTCGGCCTTGAGCTCCGGGTAGTTCTCCACCAGCGCGAACAGGCGGCCGAGGCCGTCGCGCAGCTGCTGCTCCGCGGCCCCTACTGCCGTCACGTCGCCGCTGCCCTGCGCACGGAACACCGCGGCGCGCGCCTGCATGACGCGCTCGAGCGTTTCCTGCTCGTAGGCCATGTAGCGCTTGCAGGTCTCCACGAGCTTCGGCAGCTCGTCGTGACGCTGCGTCAGCAGCACGTCGATGTTGGACCAGGCCTTGCGAACGTTTTCGCGCAGGGCCACCAGGCCGTTGTAGATGCGAACGACATAGACGGTTGCCACCACGAGCAGGGCGACGAGCAGCAGGCTTACGACGGTCACGGCGGGCATCCTGTGGTTACGGGTGGCCGGCGGCAGCTTGCCGCGGGCCGGGTGGCAGCGTCTAGACTGTGCATCGCAGATCCGCGTGGATACCAGAGACGCCATGCCTACACGACCCTATCGCGGTGTCCTGCCGAGACTCGGTCCCGGTGCCTGGGTGGACCCGGCCGCCCTCGTGATCGGGGACGTCGAACTCGCGGCCGACGTCTCGATCTGGCCGATGGCGGTGGTGCGCGGCGATGTGAACTACATCCGCATCGGCGCGCGCAGCAACGTGCAGGACGGCAGCGTGCTGCACGTGACCCGGCCCTACCCGGGCAGCGACGCCGGCTGGCCGCTTCTCATCGGCGAAGACGTCGTGATCGGGCACAAGGTGACCGTCCATGGCTGCACGATCGGCGACCGCGTGCTGGTCGGCATCGGCGCAATCGTGCTCGACGGTGCGGTGGTCGAGGACGACGTGATGATAGGCGCCGGCAGCGTGGTAACGCCCGGCAAGACGCTCGCAAGGGGCGGACTTTACCTGGGTAATCCGGCGCGCCGAGCCCGGGAGCTCACCGAAGCGGAAATCGGCCGCATCCCGGTGATGGCGGGTTTCTACGTGGCGCTCAAGAGGGAGTACGAGGAGACGTAGCCGCGCGCTTGCGCAGCAGATCGAGCACCGGCGCGGTGTCCGGACGCACGCCTCGCCACGCGTGGAAGGCCTCGGCCGCCTGCTCGACCAGCATGCCCCACCCCTGTTCGGCGTAGCCCGCGCCCAGGCGCTTCGCCCACGCGACGAAGGCCGTGTCGCCGACGCCGTAGGACATGTCGTAGCAGGTCGTGCCGGGGCCCACCACGTCGATCGGGATCAGCGGCACCTCGCCGTGCAGGCTCGCCGAGGTCGCGTTCACGATCAGGCCGAAGCGCTCGCGAGCCACGTCACCGAAGGAGCAGCCGACCAGGTTGCCGAGCATGCTGAACTGCCGCGCCAGCGCCTCGGCACGGTCGCCTGTGCGATTGGCGATCACGAGCAGGCTGGGCTCGAGGGACAGCAGTGCGTCGAGCGCCCCGCGCGCGGCACCACCCGCACCGAGCAGCAGGATGCGCGGTTCCTTCCACCGCAGTTTCAGGTTGCGCGTGAGATCGGCGAGCAGGCCGGCCCCGTCGGTGTTGTCGCCGACGAGCAGCTCGTCGCGGCGCATGATCGTGTTGACCGCGTTGGCCCGTTCGGCGCGCGGCGTGAGTTCGTTCACCAGGTCGGCGGCGGCCTGCTTGTGCGGCAGCGTGACGTTGATGCCACGGCCGCCACGACTGAAGAAATCGAGCACTTCGATGCGAAAGCGCTCCGGTGGCGACTCGAACAGGTGATAGGTCATGTCCTGCCCGGTCTGTTGCGCGAACCTGCCGTGGATGAAGGGTGACCAGCTGTGCCGCACCGGGTAGCCGAAGAGCCCGTATTCGTCAGCCATTCTGCAACCACTGCGCAGCGCGCTTGGCGAAGTAGGTGAGGATCCCGTCAGCGCCGGCGCGGCGGATCGAGGTGAGCGACTCGAGCACCACGGCGCGCTCGTCGAGCCAGCCGTTCTGTGCGGCGGCCATCAGCATCGCGTACTCGCCGCTCACCTGGTAGACAAAAGTGGGCACGCCGAAGCGGTCCTTCACTCTGCGCACGATGTCGAGATACGGCAGCCCCGGCTTCACCATCACCATGTCGGCGCCCTCGTCGAGGTCGAGCTCGACCTCGCGCAGAGCCTCGTCGGAGTTGGCAGGGTCCATCTGGTAGTTGTACTTGTTGCCCTTGCCGAGATTGCCGGCCGAGCCCACGGCGTCTCGGAACGGCCCATAGAAGCTCGAGGCGTACTTCGCGGAATAGGCGAGGATGCGGGTGTGAATGTGTCCGTCCGCCTCGAGTGCGTCGCGGATCGCGCCGATGCGTCCGTCCATCATGTCGGAGGGCGCCACGACGTCGGCGCCCGCCGCCGCGTGGGATACGGCCTGTCTCACCAGCGCCTCGACCGTGACGTCGTTCATGACGTAGCCGGTGTCGTCGATGATGCCGTCCTGGCCGTGGGTCGTGAACGGATCGAGCGCGACGTCGGTGATCACGCCGAGGCCGGGCACCGCCTGCTTGAGGGCGCGCACCGCGCGCTGGGCAAGGCCGTCCGGATTCCACGCTTCCCGGCCGTCGAGTGACTTGGCCTCCGGCGGCGTGACGGGGAAAAGTGCCATGGCCGGGATGCCGAGACTCGCGACCGACTCGGCTTCGCGGACCAGCTCGTCGATCGTGAGTCGTTCCACGCCGGGCATCGAGGGCACGGCGACGCGCTGGCGCGAGCCCTCCATAACGAACACCGGGAAGATGAAATCGGCCGGGGCAAGAACCGTTTCCCGCATCAGGCGGCGCGAGAAGTCGTCGCGACGCATGCGGCGCAGTCTCACTCGCGGATACTGCCCCGGGCTCTGGTGATGGCTCATCCTGGACTCCAGTCCCTGCGGCGCGAGGTTTGCGCGAGCGCGACCCCACGAGCTATGGTGCGGTCCGGTCGGCACCCGCGCGGGCATGGCCGCCGGAAACTCGCGCCGGCCCGCAATAACGCCGCCTCTCTAACGGTCTTTATACATGAACGCGCCGTTTGCCGGAAAGGACGGACAAGCCGCATTCGCCTCGCTGTGTGACGCGCTGCGCCCCGACCTTTTCCGATTCGCGTTCTGGCTGGCACGGGATCGCGGCGTGGCGGAGGACGTGGTGCAGGAGGCGTTTTTGCGCGCATGGCGGTCGAGGGAGAGTCTCGCGGATGCGGCGGCTGCAAAGCCGTGGCTGCTGACCATCATTCGTCGCGAGCACGCGCGCCTCTTCGAGCGCAAGCGGCACGAAACCGTGCCGCTGGACGAGCTCGTGGCGGACGGATCGCCCGAGCTGGCCGCAGAGGACACGGATCAGGAGACGCTGGACCTGCGGCGCGCCATCTTCACCCTCGAGGCGGACTATCGGGAGCCGCTGGTGATGCAGGTGCTGATGGGGCTGTCCACCCAGGAAATCGCGGACCAGCTCGGCCTGACGCAGGCTGCGGTGCTGAGCCGCCTGTTCCGCGCCCGCCAGAAGCTCCGTGCGTCGCTCGGGGTCCCTGCGGGCGGGGAGGCCGACTGACCGTGGACTGCCTCGAGTTTCGCCGGATCGCAGGCGCCGACCCGCAGCATGTCCTGTACGGAGCACGGGAGCACGCCGCTGACTGCGCTGGCTGTGCACAACATCTGCAGCGCCTCCGTGCCTTCGACGAGCGCATCCTCGCTGCTCTGTGCGTGCCGGTACCGGCGGCGCATGGACCTCGGGTCGCGACAACGGCCAGCGGCCTGGACCGGCGCCGCTGGATGGCGCTCGCTGCGAGCATCTTCGGTGGCGTGCTGGTCGGTTCGCTGCTCTGGATCGGGAGTCCGCGCAGTTCGCTTGCCCGCGATCTCGTCGAGCACATGGGCCACGAGCCGCATTCGCTGACGTCGTCCGCCCCGGCCGATGGCACGACCCTGGAGAGCGTTCTGGAGCGTGCTGGCATTCGCCTGCGGCCTGGCCTGGGTACGGTTTCCTATGCCAACAGCTGTGAGTTCCGCGGGCACACCGTGCCCCACCTCGTGGTGCAGACAGAACGCGGTCCGGTCACGGTGATGGTGTTGCGCCATGAGAGCGCAGGCGCTCCGGTGCGCTTCGACGAGCAGGGTTTTTCGGGGAGCATCGTGCCCGCCGGCCCCGGCAGCATCGCCGTCATCGGCGACGCCGGGACTGACCTCGAACAGGTCACCGCCGAGGTGCTGGCGGCAGTGACCTGGCTGTAGCGATCGGCACTCGAGCGAAGCCAGTACCTCCATGAAAGGCTCCCCCAGGCCACCCAAGTCGACCAGGCAACGTCCTGCCACGAGCGCGAGCGCGCCCACCACTGCCCTTACTGGAGCGGGTCGGCCGTCGCCCGCCCCAGCGATGGCAGTGAAGGATTCCCCGCCGCGCTGCGCGTGGTCGTACGCCGGCATGAGCGAGGCCTACGTTCGATACCACGATGAAGAATGGGGCGTCCCGGTCCACGATGACCGGCGGCAGTTCGAGTTCCTGGTGCTCGAGGGTGCGCAGGCGGGCTTGAGCTGGGCCACGATCCTCAACAAGCGCGAAGGCTATCGCGAGGCTTTCGCCGATTTCGAGATCGAGCGCGTCGCGCGCTTCGACCGGCGCAAGGTCGCGAGGCTGATGGAGTTCCCGGGCATCGTGCGCAACCGGCTCAAGATCGAATCGTCGATCTCGAACGCCAGGGCCGTGCTGACGCTGCAGGATGAAGTCGGCTCGCTCTCCCGGCACTTGTGGTCGTTCGTCGGCGGACGCCCGATCGTGAATCGCTGGGAGGGGATGAAGCAGGTGCCGGCGACCAGCCCCGAGTCGGATGCGCTCAGCAAGGACCTAAAGAAGCGCGGCTTCCGGTTCGTGGGTTCCACGATCATCTACGCGCACATGCAGGCCACGGGTATGGTCAACGACCACGTCGTGAGCTGCTTTCGACACGCGGCCTGCGCGGAGTTGAAGTAGTCGGCGGCGCTACTCCGGGGCCAGCCACTTCACGGCCCAGCTGCCCTGTCCCTCGGGGGACAGCAGGCGATGCAACGCGGGCAGCAGTTCCTGCAGGCGTTCGTCCAGGAGCCACGGCGGGTTCACGATCACGAGCCCGGCACCCGCCATGCCGACCTGTGCGTCCGCCGGCAGCACGCTCAGCTGTACGTCGAGCACCTTGCGCAGACCCGAGTCCTCGAGGTCGCGCCGGAACCGCAGCGGGCCGGCGCGATCGGTCAGCGGATACCAGACGCAGTAGGTTCCGGTCGGCCAGCGCTCGCGACCGAGTTCGAGGCTCGCGAGCACGCGAGCGAACTCGGCGTCGGACTCGTAGGGCGGATCGATGAGCACCAGTCCGCGGTGCTCGCGCGGCGGCAGTTGTGCCTTGAGCGCGGCGTAGCCGTCGCCCTCGATCACCGACACGCGACGTGCCCGGCCGAGCACCCCGTGCAGCGCCAGGGCTTCTTTCGCATGCGCCTCGGCGAGCACGAGTCGATCCTCCGTGCGGCGAAGCCTCGCGACGATCAGCGGCGAGCCGGGGTACGCCGTGATCGCGCTGTGGCCCTTGCCGGCGGAGGCGCGCACGAGCGCCGCATAGGCCGCGACCTCCGGCGGCAGCGATGCCGCAGGCGCGGCGAGCACGCGGCCGATGCCGCCCCGGTACTCGCCGCTGCGCTGGGCCTGCGCCTCGCTCAGGTCGTAGAGACCGCGGCCGGCGTGCGTATCGAGGTAGAAGAAGGGTGCGGGCTTCTTCTTGAGGTGCTCGACCAGCATGACCAGCACGACGTGCTTCAGCACGTCCGCGAAGTTGCCGGCGTGGTAGGCGTGGCGGTAGTTCATGGGCGGCAGCCTACCGGATGCGAAGGCTCGGCAAGGAGCGCCGCTGGCCGCGGGGGCCCGGTCTATTCGGATCGGCGGCGGTGCGCGCCGATCCGACGACCATGCGGCGCTCGCGGCGAGGACGCGGCGTGATGCGTGTCAGCGCTGCAGTTCTGCAAGCCAGTCCCGCGGTTTCAGGAAACTCTCGTACAGACGCGCCTCGGGCGTGCCAGGTTCGGGCCGCCAGTCATACTCCCAGCGCACCAGCGGCGGAAGCGACATGAGGATGGACTCGATGCGTCCGCCAGTCTGGAGTCCGAAGATCGTGCCGCGATCGTAGACGAGGTTGAACTCGACGTAGCGCCCGCGGCGGTAGAGCTGGAAACTCCTCTCTCGCTCGCCGTACGGCGTGTCCTTGCGACGCGCGACGACGGGCAGGTAGGCGGGCAAGTAGTGGTCGCCCACGCTGCGCATGAACGCGAAACTCTGCTCGAAACCAGGCTCATTCAGGTCGTCGAAGAACAGTCCGCCGACGCCGCGCGTCTCGTTTCTGTGCTTCAGGAAGAAGTAGCGGTCGCACCAGTCCTTGCACTTCGCATAGACATCGGGGCCGAAAGGGTCGCAGGCCGCTTTCGCGAACTGGTGCCAGTGCAGCACGTCCTCCTCGTACGGGTAGTAGGGCGTCAGGTCGAAGCCACCGCCGAACCACCATGCGAGCGGCTGCGCGTCCTTCAGCGCGACGAAGAAGCGCACGTTGGCGTGCGAGGTGGGCACGTAGGGATTGCGCGGGTGAATCACCAGCGAAACGCCGGTCGCCTCGAAGTTTGCGCCCGCGAGCTCCGGACGTTGCGCGGTGGCGGAGGCGGGCAGGCGGCCGCCCTGGACATGCGAGAAATTGATCCCGGCCTGCTCGAACACGAGACCTTCGCGCAGCACCCGGGATTCGCCGCCGCCGCCCTCGGGGCGCTGCCACGTATCGCGACGGAAGGCGGCACCACCGTCGGCCTCCTCGAGCGCGTCGGTGATCGAGTCGTGCAGCGTACGCAGGTATGCGATCACTGCGTCGATCGACGGTGCCGCGTCGTTCATGGCTCACCCTCGCGCAGCGCGCCTCGTCGCGCCCGCGGTGACACGCCTCATGCAGGTTTCTTCTTTGCCGCCGCCTTCTTCCTGGCGGGGGACTTGCTCTTTGCCACGGCGCTCTTCTTCGGTGCCTTACGGGAGGAGACCTTGGCCGACGGCTGCGCTTCTCCACTCGCCGCCGCGGGCGCAGCCTTGCGGCCCCAGCGCCCCTTGCGCTCCGGAGCTGCCGCGAGCACCGCCTGGCACTCTTCGAGCGTGAGCGCCTTAGGATCGCGATCCTTCGGCACCTTGCCGTTCTTCTTCCCGTCCGTCACATACGGACCGAAGCGCCCATTCAGCACCCGCACGTCCGACCCGGCGAACTCACGGATGATGCGGTTCGCCTCGATCTGCTGCTTCTCACGAATGAGTTCCAGCGCGCGCTCGAGCGTGATGGTGTACGGATCGTCCTCCTTCTTGAGCGACACGTAATTCTTGGCACCGTACTGGGCGTAAGGCCCGAAGCGGCCGACGGCCACCTTGACGGCATGACCGTCCGGCATCTGCCCGAGTGTGCGCGGCAGCTTGAACAGCTCGAGTGCCTGCTCCAGGGTCAGGTCGTCCATGCGCTGGCCGGGACGCAGGCTCGCGAACTTCGGCTTCTCGGTGTCGTCACGCGTGCCGATCTGCGCGAACGCGCCGTACTTGCCATAGCGCACGCTGAGCGGCCGTCCCGACACCGGATCCACACCGAGATCGCGCGCCATCGAAACATCGAGGCGTGTGACGTTCTGCTCGACGTCGCCGATCTGGCGGCTCAGTCCTTCCCAGAACCGCTCCATCAGGGGCACCCAGTCTTCCTCGCCGCGCGAGATGCTGTCGAGCTCGTCTTCCATCGAGGCAGTGAAGTTGAAGTCGACATATCGCTCGAAGTTGCCGGTGAGGAATCGGTTGACGATCTTGCCGAGGTCGGTCGGCACGAAGCGCTTGTTGACGAGCTCGCAGTACTTCTTGAAGAGCAGCGTCTGGATGATGCTGGCGTAGGTCGAAGGCCGGCCGATGCCGTACTCCTCGAGCGCCTTCACGAGGCTCGCCTCGGAGTAGCGCGGCGGCGGCTCGGTGAAGTGCTGCGCGGGATTCACCGCCAGGAGCCTGACGCGGTCGCCCTGCTCGAGCGCCGGCAGCCGACGCTCGTCCTCGTCGTCGAGCGTGACATCGTCGAAGCTCTCCCGGTACACGGCAAGGAAGCCGGGCGACACCAGCGTCGACCCGTTGGCGCGGAAGGTATTGCCCGTGCCGGCTGCAAGGTCCACGGCCACAGTGTCGAACACCGCGGCCTCCATCTGGCTCGCCACCGCGCGCCGCCAGATTAGCGTGTAGAGCCTGTGCTGGTCCGGATCGAGCCTGCCCGCGAGCTGCTCCGGCGTGTGCGCGGCCGAAGTGGGGCGAATCGCCTCGTGAGCCTCCTGCGCGTTCTTCGACTTCGTGCGGTAAATGCGCGGCGCACCGGGCACGGCGTCGCTGCCGTACATTCGACCGATCACGCCGCGTATGTCGCGCACCGCGTCGGCCGCCAGGCTCACGGAGTCTGTGCGCATGTAACTGATGAGTCCGACCGGGCCTTCGCCGAAGTCCACGCCCTCGTAGAGCTTCTGAGCCACGCGCATGGTGCGCTGCGCGCCGAAGCCGAGCTTGCGGGCCGCCTCCTGCTGCAGGGTCGAGGTCGTGAACGGCGGCGACGGATTGCGCTTGCGCTGCTTCTTCTCGACCTTGGCGACCGTGAGCGTGCCTGCGGCGGCCTGCTCGAGCGCGTGCCGGACCTCGGCAGCTCGTGCCCCGTCGGTGATCGTGAACTGCTCGACCTTCTTCCCGCCGAACTCCACGAGCCGTGCACCGAACTGCTGGCCGGCTTTCTCGGCCTCGGCGTCCACGGTCCAGTACTCTCGTGGGACGAAGGCCGCGATCTCGGCCTCGCGCTCGCAGATCATGCGCAACGCCGGGCTCTGCACACGGCCCGCCGAGGCACCCGACAGGCCCGCCTTCTTCCACAGCAACGGCGAGAGATTGAAGCCCACGAGGTAATCGAGCGCGCGACGCGCAAGGTAGGCTTTCACCAGCTCCTCGGCGATCTCGCGCGGCTGGTCGATCGCTTCCTGCACGGCGTCCTTCGTGATCTCGTAGAACACGCTGCGATGGACGGCCTTGCCGTCGAGCACGCCGCTGTCCTTCAGCAGCTCGTACAGGTGCCAGGAGATCGCCTCGCCTTCGCGGTCCGGATCGGTGGAGAGGTAGATCGCGTCGGCCTTCTTGACGGCGCGCGCGATCGCATCCACGTGCTTCCTGTTCTTGTCGATCAGCTCCCATCGCATCGCGAAGCCTCTGGCCGGATCCACTGCGCCTTCCTTGGGCACGAGGTCGCGCACGTGGCCGTAGGACGCCATCACCTCGAAGTCCTTTCCAAGGTACTTCTTGATGGTCTTCGCCTTTGCCGGCGACTCGACGATGACGAGGTTCCTGCTCATTTACCCTGCAACGATTTCGTCCGCCCCAAAAACGATCATGCCGCGGCGGTCCGCGGCATTGGTCTCGGGCAATGCCCGGCCGGTCAGTGCACGACGCCCGGCCGCTCCTCGAACACGAGGTCCTCCATGCGAGCGAAGGCCGTTTCCTGGCCCGGCTGGCTGAACAGCACCATCAGTACCACCCACTTGAGCTTCTCGAGGTCGATGTCATCTCCCTCGAGGGCCATCAGCCGGTCGATCACCAGCTCGCGCTGCGTCGGCGTGAGAATCCCGACGTTCTCGAGATGAACGAGGAATCCGCGGCAGTCCGCGTCCAGGCGTGCCTGCTCGAGCGCGCCGAAAACACGGATGGCCCGGCCGGTGGGAGCTGGGCCGCTGCGCGACGGATCCGCTGCGAGGTCCTCCAGCCAGCACAGTGCGCGCTCTACCTCGCCGGCGGGAAAGCCCGCGTGCTCGAGTTCCTGCTTGAGGGTATCGCGGTCGGGCTCGTCGCCGTCGTCCAGCTCGCCGTCGAAGTAGTTCTCGAACAGGTAGATGAGGATGTCGAGAACGCCTTCCTTCATTCTTTACTTCCCCGCCAGTCGCCGGCTGTACAGTCCGCCGGGCTGCTGGGCCACTCGTCCGTCGAGCTCGAGGATGAGCAGCATAGACGCGACCACGTCGGCCGCGAGACTGGTTCGCGCGACGAGCGTGTCGATGCCAGCCGGCGCGAAGCCGAGCGCATCTAACAGGATTTCGTAGTCCTTGTCCAACACCCGGCCGGAAACCGCTGCTGTACCAGGCGCTTCCGTCTGCGCATGAGCGCGCAGTCCGTCGAGCAAAGCGCCGAGCTCGGTGAATATGTCATCTGCGGTCTCGACGAGCTTCGCGCCCTGACGGATCAGCCGGTGACAGCCGCGGGCCATCGGGTTGTGTATCGAGCCCGGGATCGCGAACACCTCGCGACCCTGCTCGGCTGCGAGCCTCGCGGTGATCAGCGAACCGCTCTGCAGGGCAGCCTCGACGACCAGCGTACCGAGGCTGAGTCCGCTGATGATGCGGTTGCGGCGCGGGAAGTGCGGCTTCAGCGGCGGCGTGCCCGACGGCAGGTCCGACACGCGTGCGCCATGGGCTGCGATCTCCCTTGCCAGTGCGGCATGCTCGCGCGGGTACAGCACATCGAGACCGCAGCCCATCACGGCAACCGTGCGACCAGCTGCGGCGAGTGCGCCGCGATGTGCGGCCGCGTCGATGCCGAGCGCCAGCCCGCTCGTGATCGCCAGGCCGGCCGCGGCGAGATGGCGGGCAAACTCCTCCGCGGTGTCGCGCCCGAGCGCCGTCGGGTTGCGTGATCCGACGATCGCGAGCTGCGGCAGCGACAGCGCGCCGGCGTCGCCCTCCACGAACAGCACCAGTGGCGGATCGGGGATGGTCGCGAGCAGCGGCGGGTAGTCCGGCGCACCCCAGGTGACCAGTCGACGGCCAGTGCCGGCGAGCCAGCGTTCATCCGCCGCGATCGATTCTGCGTCGGGATGACGCAGCGCTGCGATCACGGCCTCCGAGAAGCCGAGCTTCTCGAGCGCGGTCCTGGATTCGCCGGCCAGCGCGAGCGGGTCGGTGGGCGGGGCGAGTCGGCCGGCATGCAGGCCCGGCGCGCGGGCAAGCACCAGCCATGGTTTCGGGTCGTCCATGGCAGAAAGCCTACCCGCATCAGCGCCGGCAGGCTCCCGGGAATCGTTCGGCTTGCGCGAATTCCGCGGCGCGGATTCAGCGTCCGGCGAAGTCCATGACGTCGTCGCGATGCCCGTAGATCGGGCTCGCCACGAAGTCTCCGCGGCGGATCACCTGCGAGGATTCCATGACCAGTCCGTAGCTCATCCGGTCGTAGACCTGGAACAGCATCAGCGTTGCGCTGCGCTCGTCGGGCAGGCGAACCCTGTTGTAGTTAGCCGTGTAGTTCATCCAGGCATTGCCGCGGTCGAAGCGATCCCGGACTTCCTCGCCCCTGTAGAAGACCCCGAGCGCGTTGCCCGGTGCGAGGCCGTGCTCCCTGCCGCGGTTGATGGCGATCACCTGGTAGCGGCCGGCGACGTAGACGCCGTCCACGATCGCGATCACCTGGCCGAGGATATCCTGGCGGCCGGGCAGCGACGGAACGAAGTCGCTGCCGAAGTCCACCTTGGCCGGGAACACCTTGTCGCCCTGCATGATTTCGCGCCCGGTCTCCAGCACCCGGAGATGAGTGAGCGGCTGCTCGCGCTTCATCTTGAAGATGGAACTGGAGCCCGGCACGACGGCGCCCGTGCTCTGGACGACCTCGCCCGTGCCGGACCAGTGGCCGATGTAGCCGAGCAGGTCGCCGTCATCGGGGTCGACAAGCTCGTCGCCGATGTTCACGATCGTGTAGCGCGCGCCGGCCTGCGGTTCGCCGAGGCCCGCTGCGTAAACCTCGTTCGCGGTGGACCCCACGATGTGGCGGTCGCGCATGCCTACGACATAGGGCACACGCCTGACCTGGTCCCGCTCGATGAGCGTCGGGCGGCCGACGAAGTCCATCAGCAGGTCGTAGGGGATCGCGCGGATCGCCTGGTCGAGCGGCGAGGTGCGGACCTGCGGCGAGAGGCGGGTGGCCCCGGCGCTGCCCACGGTGATGCGTGGCTTGCCGTCCACGTAGACGAGGTTCAGCACGTCACCGGGATAGATGAGGTGCGGGTTCTGGATCTCGGGGTTGACGTACCAGATCTCCGGCCAGTACCAGGGATCGCGCAGGAATACCCCGGCGATGTCCCACAGGGTGTCGCCCTGTTTCACAACGTACTGCTGTGGTGCGTCGGCAGCGAGCGGCACGGACATCGACGTCCCTGACACCTGAGCCATGGCTGACTGCGGGACGCCAGCGCCGAGCGCGAGGCCCAGAGAGGCCACCGAGGCCGCTACGGCAGCGGCGCGGATCCAGCGGCGCCGAGCGGGCGAAAAGCTGAGTGAGAGGCGCAGGCTGCGATCCATCCCTTTCTCCGTCGGGTGTCGGGGTCGTGACCGCCGCCTTATAATCCGCCGCGCCTCGCGCAGGCTGCCGACCACGTCTCAGTCGGGAGATCCCACGGGGGGGCGACGGCGCTTCGAGGCGCGGGCGAGCGTCGACAAATTCAAGCGTGACCTAACTTTAGCAGCAATTTCAAACGAATGGCGAAGCTCAACATCCTCGAATACCCCGACCCGCGGCTCCGCACGCGCGCCGCGCCGGTGGCGGTCGTCGACGACTCGATCCGAACCCTGATCGACGACATGCTCGAGACCATGTATGCGGCCCCCGGGGTCGGTCTCGCCGCCACCCAGGTCAACGTCCACAAGCGCGTGCTGGTCGTCGACGTGTCGCGGGAACAGAACGCGCCGCTCGCGTTCGTTAACGCCGAGATCATCGAGCGACGGGGCACGACCGAGGCCGAGGAAGGCTGCCTGTCCGTTCCAGGCATATTCGACAAGCTGAGCACGCGCTCCGAGCGGGTAGTCGTCCGCGCGCTCGACCGCGATGGCAAGCCCTTCGAGCTCGAGGCTGATGGCCTGCTGTCCGTGTGCATACAGCACGAGATGGACCACCTGGAGGGCAAGCTGTTCGTCGATTACCTCTCCGAACTCAAGCGCGGGCGCATCCGCAAGAAGCTCGAGAAGGAGCGTCGCGAGCGTGCGGGCGCACCGGCAGCGCGTGAGCGTTCCAAGGCGCCGGTGATCTGAGCGCTCGCGGTCGAAGCGGCCGCGCTCCGTTCACGACGCATGACCCACCGGCTGCGCATCGCCTACGCCGGCACGCCCGAATTCGCCGTGCCGGCGCTCAACGCGCTGCAGGACGACGGGCACGAGATCGTCGCTGTGTACACCCGGCCGGACCGGCCGGCGGGCCGCGGGCAGTCGGTCACCGCAAGCCCCGTGAAGCGGCGTGCGCTGGAACTCGGACTGCCCCTCGAGCAGCCCGCGACACTGCGCCCACCCGGGGCTGCTGAGCAGCTGCGAGCTCTTGGCGCCGATCTCATGGTGGTCGCGGCCTACGGACTGATCCTGCCGCCTGAAGTGCTCGCCGTGCCACGACTCGGCTGCTGGAATATCCACGCATCGCTGCTGCCGCGGTGGCGCGGCGCGGCACCGATCCAGCGCGCGATTCTTGCCGGGGATACCCAGACGGGCATCACGATCATGCAGATGGATGCCGGGCTCGATACCGGACCCATGCTGCTTGCAACAGCGACGCACATTGGCCAGCGCGAGACCGCCGGCGAGTTGCACGACCGGCTTGCGACACTCGGCGCAGAGGTGATCGTCGCGGCACTGCGCGAATGGCAGGCGGGGCGACTGACACCGCGGCAGCAACCAGTGGAGGGCATGTCCTACGCCGCCAAGATCCGCAAGGACGAATCGCTGATCGACTGGACGTCACCCGCATGCGCTATCGACCGACAGGTCCGGGCATTCAACCCCTGGCCGGTTGCCGAAACACGCTGGGAAGGCCGGCAGCTGCGGGTCTGGTCGGCCGAGCCTGTGGGATGCGACGCGAGTGGGATGCCCGGGCAGGTCATCGAGGCGTCCGGCGGCCGGCTCGTGGTGGTGACCGGCGACGGGGCACTGAGTCTGACGCGCGTGCAACTCGCCGGGCGACGCACCGTGACAGCCGCGGAGTTCCTGAACGCCCACGCGCTGGCCGGGGTGTGCCTCGGGTGACCACGGTGCCCAGTCCGTCGCAGGTGCGAGCGGCGGCGGCTGTTCTCGTCGCCGGCGTCGTGCACGAGGGCAGGTCGCTCGACGAACTGCTCGCGGGCGACGCTGACGAGGGTGGTTCGCGCGGGTTCAAGCGCGCGCTCGCATACGGCACGCTGCGCTGGCACCTGCGGCTCGACGCGTTGTTGAAGCGCCTCGCCGACCGTCCGCCGGAGCGGATGCCGCCGCGGCTGCGCGCCCTGATCGAGGTCGGCCTCTATCAGCTGATGTCCGGCGAGACCGCGCCACACGCGGCAGTTGCCGAGACGGTAGAGGCAGCGCGCGACCTCGGGCTGGCCCGTGCCGCCGGGTTCGTCAACGCCGTGCTGCGCCGCTACCAGCGCGAGCATGCGGCGATCCACGCGGCGGTCGATTCGGAGCTCGCGCAGCGCACGGCGCATCCGCGCTGGCTGGTCGATCGACTGCAGCGACAGTACGGGGACGCCACGTCCGCGATTCTCGACGCGAACAACGCTCACCCCCCGATGTGGCTGCGCGTGAACCGCCGCCGGTGGAGCGTGGCGGAGGCAACCGCCGGGCTGACGGCCGCCGGCTTCGAGGCACACGGCCATGCCATGGCGCCCGATGCGCTGCGAGTCGAGCCACCCGCGGACGTGCGCCGGTTGCCGGGCTTTGCAGAGGGTTGCATCTCGGTTCAGGACGCCGCCGCGCAGCTCGCGGTGGAACTGCTGCTCCCGGAGGCCGGCGAGCGCATCCTCGATGCCTGTGCGGCACCCGGCGGCAAGACCTGCCACGTACTCGAGCGGGTCGGCGGTAACTGCAATCTCACGGCGCTCGACGTATCGGAGGCACGCCTGGCGCTGGTCCGGGACAGCCTTGCGCGTCTCGGGCTCGTCGCCGACGTCCGTCTCGGCGATGCGGCCGACCCGGCCAGCTGGTGGGACGGCCAGCACTACGACCGCATCATGCTCGACGTGCCGTGCTCGGCCACCGGGGTGATCCGACGGCATCCAGACATCAAGCTGCTGCGCCGGCCCGGCGACATCGCGGCGCTCGCACGTCGCCAGGACAGGCTGCTTGCGTCGGCCTGGCGGATGCTCGCCCCGGGGGGCACCCTGCTCTACACGAGTTGCTCGGTGCTGAGGGAGGAGAACGAGGACGTGGTGGAGCGGTTCTTGGCCACCACGCCCGGCGCGCGAGACCGGACCCCGCTGCTGACGACAGCCTGGCCGGCCCGACCGTCCGGCGCCGGTCCCGGGTACGCGATCCGGCCAGGTGAGGCCGATCTGGACGGCTTCTATTATGCTTGCCTCCTCAACAGCCACTGAATGTTGGCGATGAGCAACACCAGGCACAGGACCAGTCGTTCCGACAGGCCTTTGGGCGGCTTCCCGCTGGTCTGGCTGTTCTGCTTTTTTGCAACGCTGCTGATACCGGTGCCTGCGCGGGCCGAAACGACGGTGGAAGTTGCCGGCGCCTCGCTCGTTCTCGACGAGGGTGTGTACGGGCTCGACGCCGACCTCGAGATCAGGCTCCCGGGTGGTGCGCGGCGTGCGATCGACGCCGGTCTCACGTTGCGGCTCAGGTATGAGATCGAAATCGCGCGCGTGCGCCGCTACATGTTCGACGCGGAGGTGGCCGCGCTGCAGCAGAAATTCGAACTTACATATCACGCGCTGAGCCAGCGGTACCTGGTTCGTAATCTGAACTCCGGTGAGCAGCAGGACTACGGGAGTCTGTCGGGCGCGCTCGACGCCCTGTCCTCGGTGTGCGGTCTGCCGTTGCTCGACGCATCGCTGCTCGAGAGGGGCCTGCCCTACGCGGTGCGCGTACGCGCGGAACTGACTCTGCGCTCCACGCCAGACACTCTGAGCTGGTTGCTGTTCTGGTCTGACGAGTGGAGCGCCTCCAGCGAGTGGTACGAATGGACGCATCGTCCCTGAGGAAAGCCGCGGCCGCGGCCGCGATGAGCGTCGGCGGCCTGCTGTGGCTGTCCGCGATCCTGTTCATGGCGCGTACCGCGCAGCACTCGGAGCCGTTCAGCCGGCTGCACCCGTGGATCCTGATGATCAACATCGCGGGCCTCGTGGTGCTGCTCGCGCTGCTCGCCATCAAGCTCACGCAGCTGGTGCGCGACTGGCGTGGTCACGTGATCGGCTCGCGGCTCAAGGCCCGCATGGTGTGGACCTTCGGAGTGCTCGCAACACTGCCGATCCTGCTCGTGTACTTCTTCGCGGTGCAGTTCCTGAGCCGCGGCATCGACAGCTGGTTCAACGCCGAGATCCGCGCGAGCCTCGATGACGCACTGGTGCTGTCACGTTCGGCGCTCGAGACGCGCATGCGTGATCACCTCGCCGCGACCGAGATGATTGCCGACGAAATCTCGGTGAGCGGCGACTCCATGCCGGGGCTGCTCGAAATGCTGCGCCGGCAGGCCGGGGCGATCGAGATCGTGGTCGCCACCGACAGCGGCTCGATCCTCGCGATGAGCAAGGGTCTCTCGAGCGACGTCGTGCCCGACGAGCTGCCGGCCGAGGTGCTGCTGCAGGCCCGCCAGGGGCGGCCGTTCGTGAGCCTCGAGCCGCTCGCCGAGGGCGGCTACCTGATCCGTACCGCCGTGCCCACGGGTAACGACGGCACGGGACGCGGGCGGCAGGTGGTACAGGCGATCTACCCGGTCGCCGAGCGGCTCGGCGCGCTGGCCGACACTGTGCAGGCGGCCTACCAGCAGTTCGGCGAGAAGGACTATCTGCGAAAGCCCCTCAAGGCGAGCTTCATCCTGACGCTCACCGTGGTGCTGCTGCTTTCGCTGCTCGCCGCCTGGTATGGCGCGATCTTCACCGCGCAGCGGCTCGTGCAGCCGATTCAGGACCTCGTGAAAGGAACCCGCGCGGTCGCACAGGGCGACCTCGACACGCGTCTTCCGCTGACCTCGCACGACGAAATGGGCTTTCTCGTCCACTCGTTCAACGACATGACCAGGCGGCTGCGGCGCGCGCGTGAGGATCAGCAGCGCGCCCAGGCCGCAGCCGAGACGGAACGCGCCAACCTCGCAGCGGTGCTTGCAAGCCTCTCCACCGGCGTGATCGTGCTCGAACGCGACCTGCGTGTGCGCACCACCAATCGTGCCGCGGCCGGGATCCTGGGCGAGGAGCTCGACAGCGCAGTCGGGCAGCCTTTCGTGGGCAAGGGCACGCCCGACGGCCTGTTGAGCCAGTTCAGCGAGGCATGCCGCAGCCATCTGGCCGCCGGCGAGACCGAATGGCGCGAGCAGTTTTCCTTTGCGACTGCAGCGGACCGCCGAGTGATCATGTGCACCTGTACGCCGCTGCCGGGGGACGGCGGTGCGCCGGGCGGCTATGTGCTGGTGTTCGACGACATCACCGGGATGCTGCAGGCCCAGCGCGAAGCGGCGTGGGGCGAGGTGGCCCGCCGACTCGCGCACGAGATCAAGAACCCGCTCACGCCCATCCGGCTGTCTGCCGAGCGCATGCGCCACAAGCTGATGCCATCGATGAGCGAGCGGGACGCTCAACTGCTGGACAGGAGCACTGAGACCATCGTCCAGCAGGTCGAAGCGATGAAGGAGATGGTCAACGCCTTCAGCGAGTACGCGCGTGCGCCACGCTTCGAGATGGGCGAGGTGAACCTGAACCAGCTCGTCACCGAGATCACCGACCTGTATCGGGCGCAAGTCGCCGGCCGTGGCGTGAGGCTCGAGGTGCGACTCGATCCCGCGCTCAAGGGCGTGGTCGCCGACCGTGGCCGTCTGCGCCAGCTGCTGCACAATCTGCTCACCAACGCCTTCGAGGCGCTCGAAGGTCGAGCGGCCGGCGCGATCGCGGTCTCGACGCGGCTTGCCGAGCGCGGTGGTGATGCGGTCGCGGAACTCACGGTGGAGGATAATGGCCCGGGATTCCAGCGCGAGCTGTTCGGACAGCTCTTCGATCCGTACGTTACGACCAAGGCGCGCGGAACGGGGCTGGGGCTAGCGATCGTGCGAAAGATCGTAGAGGAGCACGGTGGACACGCAGAAGCGGATAATCGGACCGAGGGCGGGGCCCGCGTGAGGGCCGTGTTGCCGCTCGGCGGCACGACCCGCGGCGAGCCCGGTCGACGGGACACGATGCGGCAGGAGCCCCGAAGGGAGCGTGCATGAGCAACTCGCGGATACTGGTGGTGGACGACGAGGCCGACATCCGCGATCTCGTGCAGGAGATCCTTTCGGAGGAAGGCTACGCCGTGGAGGTCGCGTCCAATGCGGCGGAGGCGCGCGCATCCTGTGTCCGCCAGCCGCCCGATCTTGTGCTGCTCGACATCTGGATGCCCGACACCGATGGCATCAGCCTGCTGCGGGAGTGGCAGCACAACCACTCCGTGTCCGCGCCGGTGGTGATGATGTCTGGCCACGGCACGGTCGAGACCGCGGTCGAGGCGACGAGGCTCGGCGCAGTCGACTATGTCGAGAAGCCGCTCTCGCTGGCCAAGCTCCTTCGTACGGTGCGCGGTGCGATCGACCAGAGTCGCAGTCGACGGGTTGCCGCACGCAGCGTGCTGCCACCGCTGCTCGCACCGGTCGGACGCAGCCGGCTGATGCGGGACCTGCGCGAGCAGGCCAAGCAGCTCGCGCCGCACGATGCGCCGGTGCTGATTCTCGGGGAGCCGGGCTCGGGCCGCGAAGCCTTTGCGCGCTACATTCACTCGTTGGGCCCGACCTCCAGTGGTCCGTTCCTGACCGTGGTCGCCGCGGCGCTGTCGGATGCAACCCCTGAAGTAGCGCTGTGCGGCTCGGAGGAAGGAGGTTTGATACGCAAGGGCCTGTTCGAGCAGGCCGAGCGTGGCGTGCTTTTCATCAACGAGCTCGGCGACCTGCCCACGACGGCCCAGAAGCTGCTGTTCGCGGCGCTCGACACCGGCAGCTTCCAGCGCGCCGAGGGCGTAACCCGTGTGCCGTTCAGCGCACGCGTGATTTCCTCGGCGCAGCCGGGGTTCGAGTCACGAGGTGCCGAGCCTTTCCGGCCCGACCTGCTGGCGCACGTGAACGTGTTCATGCTCCGTGTGCCGCCGCTTCGCGACTATGCGGAGGATGTCCCCGAGCTGCTGCGCTACTACGTCGATCGCCTCGTCGACGACCAGCGCCTGCAGTTCCGTCGCTTCAGCGTTGCGGCACAGAACCGCCTGCGCAACTACCCCTGGCCCGGCAACATCCGGGAGCTCAAGAACCTGGTGCACCGCGCCCTGGTTCGCGGCGGACCCGACGAGGTTGCGCTGGCGGAGATCGAGAGTGAGTTCGCCGCCCAGACCACGGTAGACGAGCCGCTGGTGAAGCAGGACCTGCTCGCGCTGCCGCTGCGCGAGGCCCGCGAGCACTTCGAGCGCGCCTACCTCACTCAGCAGCTGCAGCTGTGCAACGGCAAGGTTGGCCAGCTCGCCAAACGCGTGGGCATGGAACGCACGCACCTCTATCGCAAGCTGCGCTCGCTCGGAGTGGATTTCCGACAGACGGAAGAGTGATGAGAGTGCAGGGCGTCGAGTCGCCCCGCACGTACCAGGTCACTTGGACGCTGCGACGATGTAGTCGACCGCGTTGATGACGGACTGGTCGGAGAGGTCGGTGCGACCGCCCTTCGGCGGCATGTAGCCCGCCTTGCCCTGGTAGCCCTGCACCGCGTGCGTGTGCAGCGTCTCGGCTCCCTGTGCGATGCGTGGCGCCCAGGCGGCCTTGTCACCGAGCTTCGGGGCTCCCGCGATTCCGGCCCCATGGCAGGCAACGCACGCCTGGTTGTAGACCGTATCGCCCGGGAGATCTTCGGCCGCGGCTACCGGTTCGGCCGCCGCCGGCTCGGCGAGCGCCGAGTTGTCCTGGCCGGCTACCGCGACACGGCCCACCGGCGCGATGCGTCCCAGCACTTCCCGCTCGTAGACGGGGTCGGTCATCCTGTGCGCGCCGGAAGTCTGACCCGCGATGATCCTCGCGAGGATGATCAGGCCGATCGTCACGGCGAGCAGGATGCCCAGCACCAGCATGAAGGTGTCGAAGAACTTACGGTCGTGCGAAGCGCTCACGAGGAACCCCGGATGTCAGGCGCCAAAAAGAGGGCGCGAAGTATACCGCGTGACCCCGGCGCGCGTGATCTCGCAAATGGACGCCACCATACGCCGGGGCTATGATTCTGCCCCCTTTCCGGGGGTCCGGCCGCGCGCCCGTAGCTCAGTTGGATAGAGTACTGCCCTCCGAAGGCAGGGGTCACAGGTTCGAATCCTGTCGGGCGCGCCAGACCGGCGTGGCTTATGAGTTCCAGCCAGGTCGCCATCGATCGCCGCCAGGTCGGGCCAGGTAAGGTCCGCCCCGCTCAGCCGACGGCGCGCACGATGTAGCCGCCGGACTTCTCGTCCTTCTCGAGCTCGATCAGCTTGCGCGCCCGGGCTTCCTCCAGCAGCTGGCTGAAGCTGCGGAAGCCGTGGTAGGTCTCATTGAATCCCGGGCGCTGGCGCTTCAGCGCCTGCTTGATCATCGAGCCCCAGATCTTCTCGTCCTCCTCGCGGTCCTCGGCCAGTGCTTCGATGGTCGCAAGCACCAGGTCGAACGCTTCCTGCTTCTTCTCGGACTCGCTCTTGTGTGAATGCAAGGGTGCGGCGGCCCCTTCGGCAGGCACCGGCTCGATCGTGACTGCGGCAACAGGTACCGCGTCGGCGGCGGCGGGCGTCGTTGCCGCGCCGGACACGGCCGGCTTGCCGGGCGCCTGCTTCGCCGGAGTCTTCTTCCGTCCGCGTCGCTGTTCCTCCTTGCGCACGAGGTCGTCGTAGTAGATGAACTCGTCGCAATTGGCGATCAGCAGGTCGGAAGTCGAGCTCTTCACGCCCACGCCGATCACGAGCTTGTTGTTCTCGCGCAGCTTGCTCACCAGCGGCGAGAAATCGGAGTCGCCGCTGACGATCACGAACGTGTCCACGTGCGACTTGGTGTAGCAGAGGTCGAGGGCGTCCACGACCATGCGGATGTCGGCGGAGTTCTTGCCCGACATGCGCACGTGCGGGATCTCGATCAGCTCGAACGAGGCCTCGTGCATGGGTGCCTTGAATTCCTTGTATCGCTCCCAGTCGCAGTAGGCCTTCTTCACGACGATGCTGCCTTTGAGCAGCAGCTTCTCGAGCACCTTGCCGATGTCGAACTTCGCGTACTTGGCGTCGCGGACGCCGAGGGCCACGTTCTCGAAGTCGCAGAACACGGCCATGTTGTTGATGGTGGGTTTTGCCATGGAGTCATCCTATCACCGGCTCGCCACCAGGGCGGCGGCCACGAACATCAGGGACCCCGCGACGCGCTGCACGGCGAGCTGCGCACGCGGGTTGGAGAAGAAGCGCCTCGCACGCGCTGCGAGCAGCGCGTAGCCCGCGTTCACGCCGCCGATGACGACTGCGAGCATCAGCCCCACCAGCGCTAGCTCGCGCCACTCGAGCACGGCGAAGTCCACAAGACCCGGCAGCAGCGCCGCATAGAACAGCATGGCGTGCACGTGCCCGAACATGAGCAGCAGGCCGGCGCTGTAGTTGGGCCAGAAGCGCGATTCGCCGCCACTGCCCGGAGCCGCGAGCGAGGCCGGCGCCTGGCGCCACAGCGAGATTCCCTGCCAGACTAGGAAGCCGGCACCGAGCCACTTCACTGCCGCGAACGCCGGTCCCATCGCGCCTGCCGCGGCCGCAAGTCCCGCCGCGGCCACCGCGAAGAAGATCAGGTCGCCGGTCACGACACCGGCATTGATTGCCATCGCCGGCCGTGCTCCGCTCGAAATCGCGCGCGCTGCAATCGCCGCGACGGCGGGCCCAGGCGTGAGCGCCGCCACGGCGAGCGTGGCTGTCAGCGCGAGGAAGACGGCCGGTGTCACGAACCGCTACAGCCAGCCCTTGCGACGGAAGTAAAGGTAGGGCACCACCGCCGAGGCGACCATCGCGACCAGTGCCAGCGGGTAGCCCCAGTGCTTGTCGAGCTCCGGCATGAAGTGGAAATTCATGCCGTAGATGCTCGCAATCAGCGTCGGCGGCAGGAACATCACCGCCACCACCGAGAAGATCTTGATGATGTTGTTCTGCTCGAGATTGATCAGCCCGAGCACCGCATCGAGCAGGAACTGGACCTTGCCGCCGAGGAAGCTGGCGTGGTCCGAGAGCGACTGCACGTCGCGCAGCGTCGACTTGAAGCGGCCGCGCTGGTCCTGTGAGAGCGTGACGTTGGTCGCCTGCTGCACGTACATGAGCAGGCGCTGGAAGCTCACCAGGCTCTCGCGCGACTTCGAGATGAGGTCGCCACTCATGCCGATCTTCTGGATCATCCCCTGCAGATCGCGGTTGGTCGGCGACTCGCCGTTGCTGCGCGGAAAGATCGTGAGCGAGACGGCGTCGAGATCCAGCTGCACCATCTCCAGCACGTCGGCGATGCGCTCCGTGAAGGCCTCGAGCAGCCCGGCGAGCAAGGTGGCCGAGGATGTGCATGCGGCGGGTGAGCGCTCAACGTGGCCCATGAATCTCCGCACCGGCGTCGGGTCCGCGTAGCGCGTCGTGATCAGCCGGTTGTCGGCGAGGATGAACGTGATCGGGCTGCTTTCCGGCTTGGCAGTGTCGAGGCGGCTGCCGACCGTTGCCGTCATATACACGGCTCCGCCTTCCTCGTAGAGGCGATTCGAGGTCTCGATCTCCTTCATCTCGTCGCGGGTCGGCACGTCGACTGTCAGCAGCGCCTCGATGGCCTTCTCTTCCTCGGCGGTCGGCTCGTAGAGGTCCGCCCAGAGGAACTCGTCGGGAAAGCTCGTTGGCGGCACGTGTTCGATCCACGTGTAACCGCTGCCGGTGGGAATCAATAGGCGGAGCATGGGTGGGACTCGTCCGGGAGGCCGCCCTTTTAGCACAGCGTCCCGACGCGGCGCAGGTCACCGCACGAGGAATCGGTTCCTGGCCGCTGCTCCGGACGATCGCCTCGGCGACCGGCGGCGATGTCCTCAGCGGGCCTCGATGGCTCCGATGTCGCCAGGTAAACCCGCAGCGCGTTGCGTCCCCAGCTGGTCCGCAGCACTGCGCCGCACCGTCACCATCCGCCGCTCGTCGAGCACCATCCGTATGCCGGGGTTCTCCGTGAGGTAGCCGCCGCTGAAAAGAGTTCGCCAGGCGTCGTCTCCAAGCACGACCGCGCCGAGTCCCGGGACGGCACGCTGCTCGAGCGTATCATCGAGTCGGTGCCAGAACTCGATGTAGGGGTAGTTGGCAATTTCCCGGGGCCAGGTCTCGGCCGGACCAAACCATCGCGTATCGGCGAGCGTGAGGATCGGCTGCCCGGACGGGCTTCGATACGGTTGCGCGCCTTCCACCGCCGGGTCGGTGTCCGCGGCCTGCAGAAAAGCCTCGAACTCGGACTGGAAGCCGGCTGCGAATCCCTCGAGCGAATAGCGGCTCTCGATGCGCTGGAGCAGGATGCGCAGAAAGTTATCCGTGGCACCGCTTGCGACGTGATACTCGCCCATTGTCGCTTCGATCGGATAGTCGCTTGCGGGAGTGACATCCAGTGCCGTCCCGCGCGGCTGGTAACCGAGCACGGCGGGCTCGCCGGCGTCCACGCCTGCCGACAGCGCCCAGCCCACCTTCGAAACGCCCGCCGCGAGGTCGACCACGTCGGCGAGATCGACACCGTCGGCGTCGCCCTGCTTCGGGTAGTGGCGGCGGACCAGCGACTCCCAGGTCGGCTCGCCGACGGGCACGAGGATCTGATCGAAGTCCAGCACGCCGAAGCGGTTGTGGCCCGCGCTAACGAAGTGCATCAAAGAGCCGGTGAACACGTCGTGCGCATAGCGCGCACCGCCGATCTCCTCGACGGTGTTGCCTGCCACGATGGAGTGCCCGAGGGTCATGCTCTCAACGGCGTGCGCGTTACCCACAGTTGCTGCGATGCCGCCGGCGAGGTTGCGCCGGCCCAGGCTGTCGGTGCGGGGCACGCCGCGCACCTTGTTCTCCACGACGGTGGAGGCCGTGAGGTCGAGGTAGCCGTTCGAGACGTACACGCCTCCGCCACGCCAGTAGCCCATCCTCAGGAGAAATGGCGGGAGGCCGGGCGCCGGCTCCGCGAGGTTGCGCGCGATCGTGCTGTTCGTCACGCGCAGCTGCTTGGCATTGCCGATGCCGCCACCGTCGGAGTAGAGGCCGGCACCGTAGACGAACAGGCCGCTGATCCGGTTGCCGGTGATTGCCGACCGATCGATGGTCGAGACCCTGAGGCTGCTGCCGGCACCGCCGACCGAATAGACTCCGCCGCCGGCCGCGCCCGCGCCGGTCACCGTGTTGCCACTGACCACGCAGCCCTGCATCTCGACGATGTCGGCGTAGACGGCACCGCCGAAGGCGCCACGATCCCTCGAAGAATCGAAATCGCCGGTCGCGTGGTTGTCATAGAGCCGGCAATTCGTGAGTCTCGCCACGCCCCATACCGCGAGCGCCGCACCGCGCCCCAGAGTCCACGGCTGCTCGCCTGCGGCGCCGGTGGCGATGTTCACCGACACGCTCCTTCCACCGGTAATGGCGACGTTGTTCAACGTGAGGTCCCCGTCCACAGCCATCACTCGCGCGTCGGCCGCTCCGGTCCACGCGAGCGTGATGCCTGCGGGTAACGCCGAGGCGTCGATCACCACGGTCTTGCGCGCCACCAGCGCCGAAGCGCCGTAGTCGCGAGGCAGATAGCCCACGAGATAGGAGACGGGACCGCTGGGCTCTTCGCGCATTCCCATCACCTCGCCTCTGAGCGAGGTGTGCGCGTCGGCCACGATCGAGAGCGAGATCGTGCCGCCGTTCAACAGCGGATCGAAGGTGATGGGTTGTCCCGACCCAGCGGATTCGAGCGCCGAACGCAGCGTCAACGTGCCTGGCGATGGCGCCGCCGAGTCGAGCAGGCTGTTGACGACGATGGGGGGCTGGCTGGCTGGAGGCGAGTTGCGGTCGTTGCCGCTGTCACTGCAGGCGCTGAGGAGCGCCACGACCGCAAGAAGCGCGGCGGGGCCGACACGATGCATACGTGACCTTCGGAAGGGACGCCGACCCGATCCTAGCAAGGGCCTGCAGAACCCGCGTCCGGGGATCCCGCGGGCGCGACTTCTGCCGCGCAAACGGCAGGGGCATGCGATCGCGAGAATGGCGCGGCGCCGGCGCGGCGCCGGCAGGTCAGCTCTTCGGCTTGTCCAGTGCTGCCAGTGCGTTGATGGTCTGGAACAGCTGCTCCTCGCCACCCGCCATGCCGACGTCGGTAACGTACTTCCCGTTCACTACGATCGTCGGAGTGCTCGAGATTCGATAGCGCTTGTTGAGGTCTACGGCGCGCGCCAGCTTGGACTCCACCGCGAATCCGCCGAAGGTCTTCTGGAAGTCGGCCTTCGCCACGCCGCGCGCCGTCAGGAATGCCTCGATCTTCTCCGGTGTGTCCAGCCGATTGCCCTTGACGTTGATCTCTCGGAAGACCTCGTCGTGGAGCTGCGGCTTGCCCAGCACCTCGATGGTGTAGAACAGTCGAGCGTGCGTCTTCAGGAGTTCGTTCCAGACCGCCGGCATGCTGATCAGCTCGATGTACGGCGCCTTGCCATTCTTTGCCCACGAGTTGAGCTTGGGCCGGAGCGCATAGCAGTGGCCGCAGGCGTACCAGAACACTTCGACGACCTCGACCTTGCCGGGGGCAACGTTGGTCGGTACCGGCGGCCGGAGAGTCTTGTAGTTCACTCCCTCGACAGGGGCGGACTGTGCCCCTGCGGTGGCCAGGAACAACAGGGCCGCGGCCATGGGTCCGCAGAAACGCGCGAGCCTGGTAATCATGATGAGTTGTGACAGCGTCGGCGGGACAGGGTTCAGCGCAGGCCCTGCACGTAGGATGCTACCGCGTCGATCTCCTCGTCCGAGAGCAGCGCCGCGACGTTTCGCATGATCTGGTTCGGGTCCGTGGCGCGTGTTCCCGCCCTGTAGGCCCGCAGCTGAGCTGCGACATACACGGCGTGCTGCCCCTGGATGGAGGCATAGCCCGCCAGTGGATTGCCGCGACCGTTCGGCCCGTGGCAGCCGGAGCAGGGCATCACACCCGTCGCAGGGTTGCCGCCGCGAAACAGCCGCTGGCCCGCTGCCAGCTTCGAGGGCTCGGTCTCTCCGCCCTTGGCCACCTGCGACGAGAAATACGCCGCCAGATCGGCCATGTCCTCATCCGAGAGGATCATCGCCATCGGCGCCATCAGGTCGTTCTTCCGCTCGCCCGACTTGAAGGCTTTGAGTTGCCCGAGGATGTAGGACGGGTGCTGGCCCGCGAGGTTTGGCCATTCCGGGTTTACGCTGTTGCCGTCCATGCCGTGACAGGCCATGCAGGTGGCCGACTTGGCCTGGCCAGCCTCCTTCGAACCAGCAGCGAGCGAGGGGGTCATCCAACCGAAAACAGCCACCATCGACAGGGCGGCGACGAGCTTCGCGGTCATTCAACCACTCCAGGAAACAAGGGCGGGCGAGCACTGAATTGTACACTAACGCACCCGCCGACTATGCCTGGCACCGATCCGATGTCCGCGTACCCGCAACTGAAATTCCTTACCAGCGCCAACGACCTGAGGCAGTTGCCGCCTGACGTCGGCGCCGAGGTCGCGGTGGCCGGGCGTTCCAATGCCGGCAAGTCGAGCGCCATCAACGCCATGACGCAACGCAAGGGCCTGGCGCGTACCAGCAAGACGCCCGGCGCAACGCGGCTGATCAATTTCTTCGAGCTCCAGCCCGGGCGACGCCTCGTGGACCTGCCGGGCTATGGATTCGCCGCCGTGTCGGGCTCCATGCGGGAGCACTGGGGAACGCTCATCGAGGGTTACTTCCGCCGGCGTCGGGCGCTGTGCGGTGTCATCGTCGTGATGGATGTACGTCACCCGCTCAAGGATCACGACGTCGACATGCTGAGGCTCGCCCAGTCGCAAGACGTGCCCGTCCACGTGTTGCTGACCAAAGCCGACAAGTTGAGCCGCTCGGCTGGAGCGTCGGCGTGCGCAGCCGTGCGCTGTGCAGCGGGCGAGGGCGTCACGGTCCAGTTGTTCTCGGCCCATGCCGGGACCGGCGTGGTCGAGGCACGCTCGGCGCTCGAGCGCCTGCTTGCCGGGGCCACAGAAAAAGAAACCCCGGCTGGACCAGCGGATCCAGCCGGGGAAGGCAAACCCGGCGTTGGGGGATGACCGGGTCGACGCGGGCCCAGGGAGGTAGGCCGGCGCCGAGCGCCCGAAGGCGCTCCCCAGTATTGATCGCTGCGCCGCGAAGAAGTTCCGCCCGCACCGCGCCCCGCGAGGAGGCCGCTATCCGAAAGGCAAATAATTCAGAGAATCTGAATATATCTTTGATATTCAGAGAACTAACAGCCAGATTACATCCCTAAGGTTGTTGACTCGATCAACGGTCAGAGAAATGTCCAGGTCACCCCGATCGAGAACATGTCGACCGAGTCGGCGTCTTCGATATCGAAGATCTCATACTCGCCCCGGACGCCAAGGCTCCAGACGCGGAATTGCGCGCCGACCCCGTAGGTCAGGTCGGTGCCGTCCTCACTCCCCCTGATGTCGAGATCCGGTGCCTCCAGATCGGCGTCCCAGTTGATGGCGCCGATGCGCGCGAACAGGTCCACCGGCCCGACCGGCAGGAACCCGACGGCCGAAAGCGTAATGCCGCTCACGTCCGATTCGAGTTTCTCGCCGAGCACTTTGTCGTCCGCGGACCCAAGGTCGACGTAGTTGGCCTCGACCGACAGCCAGTCGATGAACCTCCAGCCCGCGATCAGCTTGAACGCCGTGGCACTCGCGTCGAAGTCGGCGTCGAAGCCTTCAATCGCCTGGTCAAACTCGACGCCGGCCTGGCCGACGCTGCCGCCGAGGTAGATGCCATTGTCCGCCGAGTAGGCGGGCAGGCCAGTAAGAAACATCGCAGCCATTGCAATCATCGACAGCGGCTTGCGCATGAGGTCCGGCTCCTAATCCGGTTTCGCGATCGCGCGGCCCGAGTGCCGCAGCGTGGACCGTACAGGAACCATGCTGCGCCCCACCTGCGCCCGCGCGAGTACTGCGGTATATGTCCCAAAAAAAGAGCCCGCCGTGAGGCGGGCTCCTGCATCAGCAAATCGATCGTCGATCGATCAGAACTTCCAGATGATGCTTCCGGACGCGAAGTCTACCGAGTTGGTATCCTCGATCTCGAAGCCCTGGTACTCGAGGCGAACGGCGAAGTTCTCCATGAAGTGCCAGCTGCCGCCGACGGCCCACGCGAAGTCCGTGCCATCGTTGCCGGCCGACACCTTCTCGAGCGTGCCCTCCGCATCGCGGATCTTGGCACTGCCGTCGAGGTCCCAGTAGATGAAGCCGAGCTTACCGAACACGTCGAAGCTCTCACCGATCGGCAGGATGCCGACCGCCGAGCCCACGAAGCCGGTGACGCCGGCGGTAGCCTTCAGGCGTTCGTCGGGGAAGAGATCGTTGCGGAAGTTGTCGTCGGGCTCGCCGCCATCGATGTACTCGAGTTCAGCGGCCAGGTACGGCATGAACTTGTACCCGCCGAAGACCTTGTAGCCAATGTCGCTACCGTCGAAGTCCGTCCCGTTGTAGATGGTGTCGGAATCAACGGCGAAATTGCCAAGACCTGCGCCGACGTAGAAGCCGGAGTCGTCCGCAGCGAAGGCCGGGGACGCGGCAAGAACCGCAGCCGTGGCGGCCGCAAGAACGAGCTTATTCATAAAATCTCCTGGACAGTCAGTGGTGATCAGGAAGCCATCCTGCGCGCCAAAAGGGCAAGTCGCCGCGCGGCACAGACAAGATGGCCAAATCCTGTGACTCAAATAATACACGATCCGTTCCGCCGATGCACGAAACATAAAGGGCTAAAGGCAATAATGTTGCGTATCGACAACAGAAGTCGCTGCTAGTGCGCAATATTCCAGTTCCTGCCCTGGCCGATGTCCACCCGAAGCGGTGCACCCAGCTCCGCCGCCGCCGACATGCGCTCCCGCAGCCCGCGCTCGATCGACGCGACGGCGTCCTCCCGGACCTCGAGCACGAGTTCGTCGTGTACCTGCATCACGAGCCGCGCCCGCGACTGCTCGCCTGCCAGCCAGCCGTGAACCGCGATCATCGCGCGCTTGATGATGTCCGCTGCGGTGCCCTGCATCGGCGCATTGATCGCGCTGCGCTCCGCGTACTGGCGCAGAGACTGGTTGCGCGAACGGATGTCGGGCAGGTAGAGCCGCCGCCCGAATACCGTCTCGACGAATCCCTGCTCCCGGGCCATGGCACGCGTCTCGTCCATGTAGCGCTTGACGCCGGGGTAGCGTTCGAAATACAGGTCCACGTACTTCTGCGCCGCGCCGCGCTCGATGCCGAGCTGGCGGGCGAGCCCGAACGCCGACATGCCGTAGATCAGGCCGAAGTTGATCGCCTTCGCCGCCCGGCGCTGCTCCGGGGTGACGGCCGACGGCTCGACACCGAGCACCTCCGCCGCCGTCGCCTGGTGGATGTCGCGATCCTCGGCGAACGCCTTGAGCAGGCTCGCATCGCCGGAGAGGTGCGCCATGATCCGCAGCTCGATCTGAGAATAGTCGGCGGACATCAGCACGTGGCCGGGGGGGGCGATGAATGCCTGGCGGATGCGCCGGCCCTCGGGCGTGCGCACCGGGATGTTCTGCAGGTTCGGATCTGTGGACGAGAGCCGCCCGGTGGCGGCGACCGCCTGGTGATACGAAGTGTGGACGCGGCCGGTGCGTGGGTTGACCTGTTCCGGCAGCTTGTCGGTGTAAGTGGACTTGAGCTTCGCCAGGCTGCGGTACTCGAGGATGATGCGCGGTAGCTCGTAGGCCGGCGCCAGTTCCTCGAGCACGTCTTCCGCGGTGGAGGGCTGGCCGGTCGCGGTCTTGCGCTGCACGGGAAGCCCCAGCTTGCCGAACAGCACGTCCTGCAGCTGCTTGGGGGAGTCGAGGTTGAAGTTGACGCCGGCGGCTGCATGCGCCGACTGCTCGAGCAGCATGAGACTCTTGGCGATCTCGTGGCCCTGCCTGCGCAGCATCGCGGTGTCGATGAGCACCCCGAGGTGCTCCATGTCGAGCAGCACGGGCACCAGCGGCTGCTCGATCTCCTGATAGAGCTGCTTCAGCCTCGGCAGCCGCTCGATCTGTCTCCAGAGGCTTCGATGCAGCTGCAGCGATACGTCGGAATCCTCGGCCGAGTACTCCGACGCGCGCTCGACCGGTACCTCGCTGAACGGCAACTGCTTGGCGCCCTTACCCGCCACGTCTTCGTAGTGAATGGTATCCACGCCGAGATAGAGCTTCGCGGTCGAGTCGAGGTCATGTCGGGTGGCGGTGCTGTTGAGGACATATGACTCGAGCATCGAGTCGTAGCGCATGCCCCTGAGCTCGATGCCGTGATTGCGCAGCACGTGCGCGTCGTACTTCAGGTGATGGCCGAGCTTGCCGCGGCTCGGGTCCTCGAGCAGCGGCGCGAGCCGTCGCAGCACGTCGTTGCGGTCGAGCTGCTCCGGTGCGCCCGGATAGGTGTGCGCCAGCGGCACGTAGGCCGCCTGCCCTGGCTCGGTGCAGAACGACACGCCCACGATCTCCGCCTGCATGTAGTCGAGCGAGGTGGTCTCGGTGTCGAACGCGAAGAGCTCCGCGGCGCCGAGGCGCTCGAGCCATGACTCGAGCTGCGCTCCGGTCAGGACCGTCTCGTAGTTGCGGGGCGGTGAGCCGGCCGTCGGGTCGGCGGTCGCGGCGACGATACCGGGAGTTGCGGCCGCCGCCGCACCGTCTGCCGGTGTTTCCGGCGTCGACCCGGCGGTTTCGCCGGGCAACTGCTTCAGCAGCGAGCGCAGCTCGAGCCTCGTGTAGAGCTCGCGCAGGCACCCGACATCTGGCGCGCGGCGCGCGAGCGAGGCTGCCTCG